>Ga0075428_100001361_pt1 | contig 25954 bp, 20 predicted proteins | sample RhiMetdeltSRZDD2_FD_75291 | JGI IMG/M metagenome (GOLD analysis project Ga0075428, IMG submission 75291) | Populus rhizosphere microbial communities from Tennessee, USA - Rhizosphere MetaG P. deltoides SRZDD2 | ecosystem: Host-associated > Plants > Roots > Rhizosphere > Soil | place: USA... | reverse complement strand
GTTATTGCCTCGGCTCCATTCTAACGGCAAGCTGGAGTGCAACTAAAACCGTGAACTAAAGCGTGAACCAAAAACCGCAAACCAAACCGCAAACCCAAAACCCACAACCAAAACCACGAACCAAGAACCAAAAACTCAAAACCCAAAACGGATATTGTTGTTGAGAATGGTTTCTCGTCTTGTAATCACATGGACCCTGTTGTCGGCCATCGGCTACGCTGCAACAGCCGAGGCTCAGACATATACCCCGCGCAAACCCAGGCGGCAGTTTGTCAGCGTGAGTACCGATTGGCTCAGCACTCAGCCCCTGCACTTTCTCGAGCACCCACTCGAGGATCTCGTCGGCCGCGCGGTCGCCACGGCGCAGTTTCAGGACTATGAATATCGAACGCGCGACGAAGCCATTCAGATCGACGTTCAGGAATTCAGCAGGCACGGTCGCGGCGCCGGGATCACCGTGTATCCCCTCGGACTCAGCGTCGGCCCGGCATTCGCCATCCGGCTCAGTCGCGAGGACCTCCCGACAATTCGTATCGGCTTCGCGGGAACCGGCGCACCACCGAACTACACCCTTCAGAGCGCGCGCGCGTACGATCTGGGGGCGTCACTCTTCATCGCGGATCACTCGCCTGGCTGGGGACTGGGCAGTCACGCGTTCGTGGGAGGAGGCGCTGGCCGGATCAACAGCGAATTGAGCGACGGGAGTCGCTACTTCGCCGAAGGCGGCGGCGGACTCAACTCAGGCCCGCTCGGTGTCGAGCTCGCCGTCAAGTTCGCGTGGAATCATCTCAACGAACCGATCGACCACAAATTCTTTACGGTCCCAATAACGATTCGAGCGACGCTCACGTTCTAAATGGTGAATTGGCGAATTGGCGAATTCCAGCTTCGACGACCATCGAATTCACCAACTCACCACTTCACCGAGTGTTGAAATATGACCATCGAAGATTGGTTGAAAGCCGCTTGCGAAGATGCCGAACGGCGCGGACTCCCTGAGTTGAAGCCGCTATTGGAGGGTCTCGCGCGATCGCTCGCCGGCCTTCGCGAGGCCGATCGATTAATCGATCGCGGCTATGGCAAGTCATGAGCCTGACGCTGTCGATCGAGGAGGTCGCGGCACGGGTACGGTCGCGAGCGATCTCACCTGTAGAACTGGTGCACGGCTGCCTGGACCGCATCGAATCGCGACTGGAATTGAATGCGTTCATCACGGTGATGGCCGACAGCGCGGTCAGCGCCGCAGAGGCCGCAGAACGCGAAATCGCGGCCGGGCACTATCGTGGTCCGCTGCACGGCATCCCGATTTCCGTGAAGGATCTCGTCGATGTCGCCGGGACGCCCACGACCTCAGGGTCGGCGGTGGCGCCTCGCCTCCCGGCCGAGGACGCGCCAATTGTCGCGCGACTTCGCGACGCCGGCGCCATCATTATCGGCAAAACCAACCTCCACGAGTTCGCATTCGGCACCACGAGTGAAGAATCGGCGTTCGGTCCCGTTCATCACCCCAAGGATCCGTCACGATCGCCCGGCGGCTCGAGTGGCGGCGCTGCCGTGGCGCTCATCGAAGGTATGTGCTTCGGCTCGGTCGGAACGGATACCGGCGGATCGATCCGGATCCCGTCGGCCGTCTGTGGGACGGTCGGCTTGAAACCAACCTACGCCGAACTGCCGTGTGACGGCATCGTTCCGTTGAGCACCACGCTCGATCATGTTGGACCGATGGCGAGAAGCGTCGCTGACGTGGCGCTGATGTTCGAAGCGATGAGCGGTCAGAGCCACCCGCTCCGCGTGGTCGGACAGGAGCGGCAGTACATCTTTGGGGTGCCAGAACCGTATTTCTGCGATCGGTTGCACCCCGAGGTGAGGCTGGCGCTGGACCGGACTCGGCACGCGCTCGTTGCGGCGGGTCACGAAGTGCGGCGTGTTGTCATCGAACACGCCGCCCGTACCGCAGACGTCTATCTGCACATCGTCTTGCCGGAAGCGTCGTGGTATCACGCACCAATGCTCTCGTCCGACCCGGATCGTTATTCACCAGGCGTTCGTGTGCGCTTGGAGATGGGCAGATATGTGCTGGCGGAGGACTACGTGCGCGCGATGCATCTGAGAAACGTGTTGCGTCTCGCCGTCAACGAGGCGATGCAGAATTGCGACGTCCTCCTGCTACCCGCGCAACCGATTCCGGCGCCAGAGCTCGGGGCGACGACGGTCGAGGTCGACGGCTCTCGGGAGCCCGTTCGCGCCGCGATGCTGCGTCTTACTCAGCTCTTCAATATTACGGGGCATCCTGCGATCGCGCTGCCAGCTGGCACGACCAACGACGGTTGGCCTGTGGGCATTCAGCTCGTTGGGCAGTCGGGGACGACGAGTCAGCTCGTTCAGGTCGCGGCGACTGTGGAACGCTACAGCACAGGCGGCGACGGATCGGTCGGCGGCGGAACCGGATGAATGTCGGGCTTATCTTCCGCCGCAGGATCACCAGGCGGAACCGGGACTCTAGGTGGCGGCAACTGGTTGATCGCGTCCGGCGGGTGCGGCGTATCAGGGACAGGTGGTTGTTCAATCATGCAGGTACGGACTTGCAACATGATTGCCGTAAAGGGGTTCACGATTGATTTCTCGGGTCTTCCATAACTGGGAACGCAAGCTGGCCGCCGCCGCGGAACACCGCGTCGTCCGGCCGTTTGAATGGGGCTTGGAATGGATAGAAGGAGTCGACGGTCAGGACAACGACGTCGCGGACCGTTTCGCGGCGTGGGGATCGCAAACGGTCGCGGCAAGCGATGCTTTTTTTTCTCTGCCGGAGTCGGATGAATACACGCTGAGTGGCGATCGCCTCCGGTTTCCCAGCGCGGTGACAACGCCGCATCCGGAAAACAATCTCGTGCACGCACGCTATTTCCCCGACCTCTCGGAACGCGGACGAAGGCGGGCGGTCGTCGTTCTGCCGCAATGGAACGCCGACGCCGAAGGACACGTCGGTTTGTGCCGTTTGCTGAACCGGTTTGGGATCAGCGCGCTCAGATTGAGTCTTCCCTATCACGACGCGCGCATGCCTCCTGAACTCAGGCGCGCTGATTACATCGTGAGTTCAAACGTCGGCCGCACCGCACAAGTTTGCCGACAGGCCGTCCTCGATACCCGCCGCGCCGTAGCCTGGCTCGCACGGCAAGGCTACGAGTCAATCGGCATCCTCGGTACGAGCCTCGGTTCCTGCCTCGCGATGCTCGCCGCCGCCCACGAGCCGCTCCTGAAGGCCGCTGCGCTCAATCACATCTCGCCGTACTTCGCCGACGTCATTTGGGAAGGGCTTTCAACCGAACATGTGCGAGCCAGTCTCGACGGACAGATTCCGCTCGACACGCTACGGCAGATATGGATGCCGATCTCCCCGTTCCCGTATCTCGAACGCGTTCAGGGAAAGCACGTCCTGCTTGTCTATGCGAGGTACGATCTCACGTTCCCGGTCGCGTTGTCGAAGATGCTGGTCGACGAGTTTCGTCGTCGCGCCGTCCACCACGAAGTCGCGGTGCTGCCGTGCGGCCACTACAGCACGGGGGTCACACCGTTCAAGTGGATTGATGGACTTATTCTGTGCAGGTTCCTGAATAGGAGCTTGTGAAAATGCTGAATGCTGATTGCGGATTGGAGCGATTGCGGATTGACGATTGAGATTGCAGATTGACGAATGTAGTCCGCGGTCTTTAGACCGCGGAACAATCAGCAATTTCACAGAAACTTCAGAATTCCTCTGAGTGCATCGTAAAGCACCCCGGCAACGGCGCGAACGATTGGAGACACTTCACCGTTGGCAATGTTCTCCGCGGTGCTGACTGGCTGTGTAACGAGGAGGTAAATCAACCCGCCGGCAAACGCGGCCGTGAGGATCCCGATGATCCCCGCCAGGCTGAGGCTGCGTTGAGCTAGGCCCATAGGAATCGATACAGTGTACATCGACATCGACCCCTCATAACTGTCAGTTGGACGGAACTACCCGACTAACGGTTCACTCGGGGTCACAGAGGTACTAATTCCGATGCCGCACCCAGATTCAACCGCGGCAGCGCGGGCGCCACTTTTTCACGGTCGCCCACGATCAGGGTCAGTAGCTGTGATGGATCGATGTACTGTTCTGCCACGCGCGTCACTGCGGTTTCGTCGACGGCGAGCACTTTGGGTGTGAACGTCGAGAAATAGTCGTCTGGCAGATCGTACAGCGCGAGTTGCGCTGCGCCCCTGCTGATTTGGTCGGCAGTCTCGAAATTGCGCGGATAGCCTCGAGTCAGCGCCGCACGGCCGGCGCGAAGCTCCTCGGCGGTGACGGGACGCGGGCCACGGATCGCGCACAGCTCGTCGAGCGCCTCGCGGATCGCGTCGACTGTCACTTCCGATTGCACACTCGCATTCAATACGAACGGGCCCGGCCCGAGCCGAAAGTCGAACGATGTTCGGGCACCATAGGTATATCCCTTGTCCTCCCGCAGGTTCATGTTGATCCGGCTGACGAACTGCCCACCAAGGATGATGTTCAGCACGACGAGCGCGTGATAGTCGGGGGTCTGCCGCGGGGCGCCGACGTGACCGATTCGCAGCTCGGACTGCGCCGCGCCGGGACGGTGGAGAATGGCGAGCCGCTCATGCACGACCGGGGGCGAGGGCCACGTCGACCGATCGATCTGACGCGCCTCGGCGAGCGGCCGCCAGTTTCCGAAGGCCCCCTCGACAGCAGCCGCCAGCGCATCGTGCGTCGCGTCGCCCGCGGCGATCACGATCATTCGAGACGGCACGAACATGGTGCGATGAAATCTGCTCACCTCGTCGAGCGTGAGCTCCTGCAGCGAGGCTTCTGTGCCGAGCGGCATGTGTCCATACGGGTGCTGGCCGTACAACAGGCGGACGAACGCGCGATCGGCGAGGGCGGGGGCCAGGTCGCGCAGCTGAATCAGGCGGTTCAGGCGAAGCTCGCGGACCCGGTGAAAGTCCGTCGCATCGAGCCGCGGGCGGACGATCATGTCAGCCACCAGCGCGCTCGCACGCTCTCGGTGGCGCGCGAGGCTCGAGAGCGTCAGGATTGTCGCGTCGGATCCAATCTCCGAATCGAGGTGGCCGCCGATACGTCCGAGCGCATCGTGCAGCTCCATCGCATCGAGATCGCCGCATCCCTCGTCGAGCATATCGCTCGTGATTGCGGCGAGCCCGGGCCGATCGTCTGGGTCGGCCGACGCACCGACCGACAACATCACCAGGAAGCTGACGAGCGGAACCGCATCGTGCTCGATGGTCCAGACCCGGAGTCCATTGTCCAGCGTCCGCCGCTGGATTTCAGGAAAGCGCAGCAGGGGGTCGGCGCCGAGCGCGGGAAGCCTGCCGCGATCGATGCGCATCACGACACCGCGACGGGCTCGGAGCCGGCAAGCGCCAGATCACGCCGTCCTCTCGGCACCACGCTCAACAGCACACGCCGTTCCGGCGCCAGCCAGTCGCGCGCCACACGCTGCATCGACGCCGCCGTCACACGACGGTATCGATCGAGATCGCGTTCGAAGAACCCGGGATCGCCAACGAAGACGTTATAGGCATTCAGCTGATCGGATTTTCCGCCGAAACCGCCGACGGTCTGCAAACGGTAGACGAAATTGGCCTCGGCCTGCGCCTGGCACCGCTCGATCTCGTGCGCGTTCGGTCCCTGGTCGACAAAATTCACAATCGCCTGGCTAATCGCGCCTGCGAGTTCGGTGAGCGTGCGTCCCGGTGCAGCCGTGGCGACGGCTTGAAAGTAGCCGCCCAGCTCCCGGGAGTTCTGTGAGGCCGCGATCTCAGTGGCCATCCGCTCGTCGTACACGAGGGACCGATACAGGCGGGACGTCTTGCCACTCGCCAGCACCTCCGCGACGAGATCCAATTCCGCATCGTCTTCGGCGAAGATCGACGGCGAATGCCACACAATGTAGAGGCGCGGGAGTTCAATCCGATCCTCGAGCAGCAGGCGCCGTTCCACCGTCTGGGGCGGTAGCGCCGTCACCTGCACACCAGGAGGGGTGTCGCCGGCCTCGAGCTCACCGAAATACCGCGTCGCGAGATCGATCGCGAGCTCGGTGTCGACGTCGCCTGCCAACGAGAGCGAGGCGTTCCGCGGGCGGTAATAGGTCTGAAAGAATGCGCGCACGTCGTCGAGCCGGGCGGCGCGAATGTCTTCCGCGGCCCCAATCGTCATCCAGCTGTAGGGATGCTCCGTCGGATAAAGCGCCGCCATCATCGCCATGCCCGCAAACCCATACGGACGATTCTCGTAGTTCTGCCGCCGCTCGTTCAGCACCACCTCGCGCTGATTTTCAAACTTCGCATCGGTCAGCGCAGGCAGCAGGAATCCCATGCGGTCCGATTCCATCCACAAGGCGAGTTCGAGTGCATTGGTCGGTACGACCTCCCAGTAATTCGTCCGGTCGGCATTGGTCGATCCGTTCAACAAGGCGCCGGCTTCCTGCAGCGGCTGGAAGTAGCCCTGGTCGTAGTGCTGCGAGCCTTCGAACATCAGGTGTTCGAACAGGTGGGCGAATCCGGTCCGGCCCCGTGTTTCGTTCTTCGATCCGACGTGATACCAGAGGTTCACCGCCACGATCGGGCACGCATGATCTTCGTGGACCAGAACGTCGAGTCCGTTATCGAGTGTGTGCCGCGAATATGGAATGTTCATCGATGATTCGAGATTCGCGGATTGAGGGACGAATGAGTCGCGATTCTCAAGCTTTGATCGGAATGAGCGGGATGGCGGTTTTTTTGTAGCTGGCGATCGAGAGCTGCGCGGCAAGTTGTCGTGCCGCGGCCCGGAATGCATCCGCCGCAGGCGATTGTGGTTCCGCGATCGTAATCGGCACGCCGGTATCGCCCCCGGTTCGAATCGGTTCGTAGAGAGGCACGCGCCCGAGGAATGGAATTCCCAGATCCACGGCGAGCTTTTCTCCACCACCCTTGCCGAAGATATCGCTTTCGTGACGGCACTCGGGGCAGACGAAGTGACTCATGTTCTCGACGACGCCAAGCGTCGGCACGTTCAGCTTCTGATACATGCGCACGGCGCGTCGCGTGTCAGCAACCGAGACCGTCTGCGGTGTCGTGACGACCACGCTGCCGGCGACGGGTACGGTTTGGCTGACCGTCAGCGCGACGTCGCCCGTCCCCGGCGGCATGTCGATGATCAGGTAGTCGACGTTTTCCCAACGCGTGCTGCGAAAGAACTGCTGGATCACTCCATGCAGCATCGGTCCGCGCCAAATAACCGGTGAATCGTCGCTCGCGAGAAACGCCATCGACACGAGCTGAATGCCATATTGATTCGCGGGAATAATCTGGCCGCGTTCGTCGCCCGTCAGCTGGGCAGTGATCCCGAGCATGATCGGCACATTGGGTCCGTAGACATCGCCATCGATCATCGCGACCCGGCTTCCCAACTGGGTCAAGGCGACCGCAAGATTCACGGCGACGGTCGTTTTGCCGACGCCTCCTTTCCCGGCACCGACAGCAATGATGTTTTTGACACCAGCGACCGGTGTCTTCGCCGTGTCCACATTCGACGTCGAACGCACCTGGGCGGTCATTTCGATATCGACGGAGGTGACCCCCGGTATCGCCGACACGACCTGACGGGCCTGTTCGCGCATCTGATCTTTGACCGGACACGCCGGCGTCGTCAGCTCAATCGAAAATGCAACGGCTCCGCGCTGATCGATACGGAGGTTCTTGATGAACTTCAGCGTGACGATGTCGCGATTGAGGTCAGGGTCGCGGACAGCTCGAAGGGCGTCCAGAACTGCGGTTTCGGAAACAGGGGTACTCATTTATCTATGAATTGTACCGTGATCCGGAGTGGTGAACCTGAAATTGCTGAATGTTGATTGTTGAATGCTGAAGTGCCGGACGGCTTCGCGTTCGGCCCTTTTTGCCAATCAGCCATCAGAATTCAGCAATCAGCATTTTCAGCATCAAATTCGCTGTTCCGCGATTTCCCCCGCGACAGGAAGCTTGAACCGCTCTCCTTGATAGGCCTTGAACATCAGAATCAGCCACAACGCAGCAGAGCCATAGAAAACGAAAATTGACAGAATCCAGCCGAGAAACGGAATTGACAGGCAAACCATCAACGCGATACAGGCCGTGCCGAATACGAGGATTGACTGCATCGCGTGAAATCTGACGAAACTGTTTTCCGGCTCTGTGGCAAAGAAGATCAGTCCGGTGACCCACCCAAGTCCGTAACAAAGAGCGCCGGCGAGATTCTCGTCAAAGCCACTCGCCGTCTTTCGTGATAAGCCCATCATTTCCTCATGCGGCGTCCCTTGGCCCTCGTAGACGCGACGCGTGAAGCGCTACGGCTGCGCGACAAACAGGGCGCGCGTTCGATTGTGCAGCAGGACCCAGAACGCGTAGATGCCAAGTGCCGTTCCAAACGGCAAGATGAAGAGATTGAACGCGCCAAGCCAGAGGACGGCCAGCCGGCCGCGCGGATGGTTCCGTCGCAGTTGCCGCCCGGCCCACAGGTTCGCGCCTCCGCCCAGCAGCAGTGCGACAGCGAACGTTGTGAACGCCGCCGCGGTGATTCCCGCCGCCATCCGATCGGAGCCCGCGCCGACGCCGATGGCGATCGCTCCCATGGCGAGCAGGAGCATCGACACACCGAGCAGCAGGCCAATCGCGCCCCACAGGAGCTGCAGGATGCCGAGCAAATGAAGATGCGCGCGCAAAACTTGCCCCGCCGGAGCTTCGCACAGTCATCTGGCGAGCGAAGGTGGGGACTAACGGATTGTAATCCGGACTTCGACCGACGTCTGGGGCGCTCCTGGCGGAGCAATGGTGAAGCGAAACGTCGCGCCTTCATGGACCCCGGCCGGTACGCGAAGACGCATTTCGTGGGTGTCTCGAACCTCTCCGGCTCCCCGACACGACGCGCACCATTCTGCCCACACTTCGCCGCGGCCGCCACACCGCGCACACGTCCTGCGAAGCGGCACGTGCAGCGGCACAAGCACCCCCCAAAAGGCTTCCTTCGGAGTCACGACGATTTCGGCTGAAAGAAAAGACTCGTGCGCGTCGCCAAAAAACGAGTCGCGCATGCGATCGAGAAGACTGCTCACCGACGGAAAGTCGATGGCGACCTCGTCGTCAAGCCACTCCGTCCGCCCCTTGGCCAGCAGGCGCGCGTCGTACGACCGCCGTCGATCCGGGTCTCGGAGCACCTGGTAGGCACGGGACACTTCCAGGAAGGCGCCGCCGCGATCCTCCCCGGAAATATCCGGATGATACCGCCGCGCCAATTGCCGGTAGGCGCGCTTGATTTCAGCCGCTCCTGCGTCCGGCGACACGCCCAAGACGTCGTAATAGTCGCGCATCCCCTCGTTCGAACCTTGCAGAATCAGTACCTGAGGCTACGATAGGAGCCGAATCACCACAAGTCAACCCGCCTTCGCTCGATTCTGTAATTTTTCGAGCTTCGGCGAGGCAGGGGCGGGCGCCCCTCCGTCCTGTTACAATTACGAGATGCGCGAGTGCCCGCTCTGCGGCGAATCGATGCGCCTCAGCGAACGTGAAGTCCAGGAAAGGAACGGGACGATGAGGCACGTGCGCGAGTGGATCTGCCCCGAGTGTGACTACTTCGAAGAAGCCGAAGTGGAAGGATAATCAGCGGGCGCCAAGCGTCAACAACACTTCGTTGCGGATCTCCTCTTCAAAATCCGCAAAGTTCAACGCCGTCTCGCATTCGTCGCAGAGCACCTCAATCACCGCGGGGCGACCTTCCTCGTTGGCTTCCACACGCGAGTCGCGCAACTGGACGATATGCATCTGCAGGGTCTTGACCAGAAAGTTCTGGTCGTTCCCGCAGCTCGGACAGGTCAGGGCCATCTAGATCGCTCTCCTCTCGGCCGTTCTTGGGCCGCTCACAAACCTTCGAATTGTACGAGAACGCCTTTCCCATACGCAATCAAGATCTTCCACGATTTTTTTCACTTCCGCGACGGCGCTCCTCGACGGGTATACGATGCTCGTATGTCGGAACGGAATTCGTTGCGTGAGGTGAAGTCCGAGGAGCGCGGACCACACTGGGTCGCCTGGATTGCGGATGCCTCCGGCAAGCCGTTAGATTCAGTAATTCTTGTCGGGAGAAGCCGGGAAGAAGCAGTTGAGCGGGCGAGACGCTGGGGAGACTTGCAGTCGACGAGTTAACAGACTATTCCTCGGAGTTGTCGTCTTCGTCGAACTCGTCGGGCTCCCCAAGACGCAGAATCTGACCGCTGGCATGCCCTGCCAGAATGCAGTGCGGTCCCTTCGCTTCGAGCGACACAACCGCCACGTCCCAGGGACGAGCACGATACGCCGCCGCCACGCAGCCGCACGGCAGCCCCTCGAGCGCTTCGAGCTCGAAGATGGTCGTCGTCGTGGGCCTTCCGTGGTTCAGCGCACTCGCAGGAACTGACATTCCGCACCTCCCTGACGCCGGGGAGGAATGCAATCCCGGCGCCAGTTATCCATTTAGACCGTCGCCTTGCCTATTTGGTTCCCTCTGACCCGTAACTCACTGATGAAACGTGACTTTCACGAGAACTTTCACCGCGGTCCAGTCGGCAGTGACTGACATCAGTGGGCGACAATGAAACTCCGGTTCGGAGTGCAACCCGGGGTTTTTTGGTGCGAACTCTCTCTGCAATGGCGGCTTAAGGGCTCCAGCGTTCTGGTGTGCCGATCCATCACACAGCATACGAAAAGCGTCTGTGTGAGGCACTTGACGGCCGAACGTGCTCTGACGAAACACGCAATTACAGAAGTGAGAGCGAACACGCGGAAACGGGGTCAGTGGGAAGGTCGTTCCCGTGTGAATAAGTGGGTAACGGTGCGAATCGGCGCGGAAGCTTGCAGTTAACCGTTCTTCAATCGGCGTAAATCAACCGGCCAACGCTGTGCGAGCGCCGACGACCGATTCGTTCTCGCGCCGCGTCCGCAACGAGATCGAAACCTCATGCATCGCTGCTTTTTTCTCGATCTGTAGCTTGGGGAGTGGTGTCCCGTACCATTGCTTCGCCCGGATTCGACGCTCTGCAGACTCGCCACAGATAGCTTCGTCCGCTTGTGGCGGTCCACATGAGGTCGGGGGCTTCCGACTGCGTCATTGGGGCGCGATTGAACAACTCCCTGATCGAATCCGGCAGAACCTCCGCCAGGCTGCCCCGGCCTGGGGCGAAAAGCCCCTCCTTCAATGGCGACGACAAATACAACCGATCCCGGGCCCGTGTAACCGCCACGTATAGGAGTCGCCGCGTCTCGTGCTTCTCACGATCGCGTTCGGCCTCGTCTGTTTCGGAGACGAATGGCCCGATCGAAACCGACGGCGTGTCTCCCTGGCCGTCGACAATGATGCGGACGGGATCGGGCGGACCGGTTGCGCCGCGGGCCAGATTGACGACGAACACGATTGGAAACTCGAGACCCTTGGCGGCGTGAACCGTCATCAGGTTCACAGCGTCGAGCGCTTCGATCACGGCGTTGGACTCGTCGCCCGGGGTAAGCGCGTCGATGTGATCGGCAATCCGCTTCAGCGTCGCGTATCCACGATTCTGAATACGCCGGACGAGTCCGCGCATCTTCTTGAGGTTTTCCCACGCCTGCTGACGGCGGGGTCCGCCGAGCTCGTACGCGTACGCAGAATCGCGAAGAATTCGCTCGATGAGATCTGCGGGCGGCAGCCGATCGACGCAGGCCAGCCACGCACCCACTCGCGCTCGGAGGTGCTGCAGGACTTTCTGATCCTCGGGTTCAAGGACGTCGAGCATCAAAGGAGGAGCTGGATCGACGATCGCCGACGCCAGCCGGGGGGCGAGACGCGCAAGGGCCGCGTCGGAAAGTCGCACGAAGCGGGAACGAAGGAACGCAGCCGCTCGCAGATCCGAGTTCGGTTCGGCGAGGTATCGAATCAGGGCGGACACATCCTTGATCTCATCGGCATCGAAGAAACCAAGTCCCTTGTAGACGTATGCCGGGATCCCGCGTGCCTCGAGCGCCTGCTGGAATTCCCGGTGGCTCGTGCGCGATCGGAAGAGAATCGCGACGTCGCCGGGCGTGGCGGCGCGGGCGACCCCGGACTCGCGATCCCGGACCGTTTCCTCGCTGATGATTCGTGCGATCTCGTTGCCAACCGCCGCGGCACACTGTTCGATGTCTTCGGCAACAGCAATTCCGAGAACCGCCCTCCGTCGCTCGTAGGCGGCATCGATGGGAAATCGATCCGCGTCGGTATATGTAAAGTCGTCAGCCCGAGTACTCGGCTGCCAGATTTCGGCGAACAGATCGTTCACGAACTCGAGCAGTTCTGGAACCGCGCGAAAACTCCGGCGAATCGATTGCCGCGGATTGCCAGTCGGACGAAGGCCTTCGATATAACGCGCGGCGTCCTGCATGACCGCGACTTCCGCATCGCGGAACCTGTAGATCGACTGCTTTCGATCGCCGACGATGAAGATTGAAGGCTCGGTCGCCAGCCCCAGGCCTTCTCCCCAGGATTGGATGAGAAGCGAGACGAGTTCCCATTGCGCGCGACTGGTGTCCTGGAATTCGTCAACGAGGACGTGATGGTACCGGGACTCCAGGCGAAACCGGCTTTGCGAGAACTCGTCCATCTGGCGAAGCAAATCAAGCGCCCGCTGTAACACGTCGCTGAAATCCAGGACCGAGCGCTCGTTCAGGGCGCGGCGATACTGATCGAGCGCAATCGCAAACATCTGCCTGACACCGCGGGCGAGCACGGCATTGAGATCTCGAGTGAACACCTCGAGGACGCGCTCGATCTGGGGCGCGATCTCAAAGACGGTGCTGCGGTGCTGCTTCGCGTGCGCGATCGAACGGTAGTCGCGGTCCCCTCGGTAAGGAGGAATGCCGCCCGTCCGGCGAGGCGTGCCTTCGGCGGTAAGAAAATGCGCACCAGCACGATCGAGCACCGCGCGGATCTCGGCGTTACTGCATCCCGCGCCCGCAACGCGACGAAGATCGGCGACGAGCAACTGGTAACGCGGATGGTCCACCGGGCCCTGCGTTAAAAAGGCCGCAAGCCCGCCTGGCGCACTCGCCAGGACATCCTGCAACGCGGCCGCGGCGGCGCGGCAGACGGATTCCGCCGTCAAATCCTTCGGGCCGCGGGCGAGGAATCGGTTGAGAGCCTTCCATGCGACGAGGCGCCGATCGAGAAGAAGGGCGAGCCCAAGACGCGTCCGCGAGACGCCCAATTGCGCCAGCACCAGTGCGATGTCGGGATCGCGGCGAGCTTCGGCGGCAAAAATCCGCATCGATCGATCGAGCGCCTCGTCGATGAGCCGCGGTACTTCGGTCTCGTCGGCTATTTCAAAGCCCGGATCGAGATCGGCTTCCAGTGGAAACTCGCGCAGCAGCGACAGGCAGAAGGCGTCGATCGTCCCGATCGAGATATCCGCGAGGCGGTCGCGGACATCGTTCCAACGGGCGCGGTCGAATTCCGAGCGCGCCGCCGCCGCTTTCAGTTCGCGAATGATCCGTTCGCGCATTTCAGCGGCTGCCTTGCGCGTGAACGTCATCGCGAGGATGTTGGCGGGATCGACACCCGCCTTGAGGAGATTGATGTAGCGCCACACCAGGACCGACGTCTTCCCAGTCCCGGCCGACGCTTCGAGGACGATGTTCTGGCCTGGATCGACGGCGGCTTGCCGCGCACGTGCGTCAGGATCCGCCGTTGGCGGCGCGACTACGGCGGTGCTGATTTCAGTATCGCTGGCCGCAAAGAGCGAGAGCTGCGATGAGCCGTGATGACGAGTGGTGCCGCTACTCATCGCCGACGTAGTCCTTGCGGCACACCGTGGAGTAGGCGCAGCGGGTGCAAAGGAACGGCTCCTCGGGGTCTGGCGGGAACTCGCCACGCTCGATTCCATCGACGGCGGCGAGCAATCGCTCCTGTCCCGCTGCGAGCGCTTCGTCCAGCGTCGATGACGACCCATGCAGCGAGACAAATGCATTCTTCTCGCGGAACGCGACGTAGCCGGCACGCCAGAGCGCCCAGGATCGCTGATGCCGTCCTTCCAGCGCCTGTTGCGCACAGATTCCATAGACGGGAAGTTGCAGCGCCCGGGAGGGCTTCGGCGCCTTGCTCAATTTGTAATCGACAATCCGGATCGTGCCGTCGGCCATCAGGTCGATTCGATCGGCCTTCGCGCGCAGGCGGACCGATCGCACCCCGGACGCACCGCGAAACTCGAAGTCTCCTTCGAGCTCGTGCTCGAGGAGTCGCTCGATGACCTGGCCGCCCTGCTCGATCTCGAAAGCGAAGGCCCGCTCCGCCAAACCCGGCGCGGCCGCCGATCCCAACAGGTGCGTACGCTCGAGCGCGCGATCGGACTCGGGAAGCACCTCGAGCTGACGTTCGGCGATGGATTGAAAGAGCGCGACGGCCTCCGGCAGGTTCGCCGTCGTGACACTTCCGTGCCCCGCTGCCTGCCATTCACGGAAGAACGTCTCGAACACCGCGTGCACGAATTGTCCACGTTCCTGTGGCGTCAGCCCCCATTCGTCCGCTCGCTCCTCGGGCAACCGCATGACATGCGACGCGAAGTATTTGAACGGACACTCGAGATAGCGTTCGAGACTGCTCACCGAGTACGCGGCCGGATCACGAGCGCCGGTCGTGCCATGGTACGCGTCCGCTGAACCAGGGGTTCGTGACATTCTCAGCGCCAACCATTCGAGCGGCTCTCCTTCGAGCGCCGACGGCAAGACGGGCTCCTCTGCGATCGCCTCGTGAATCAGCACACGCGCACGTTCCGGTGGAGCGAGCTGCTGCACGGGCAGACCGGCGCGATCGAGCTCTTCAAGAAAAACGGACGCGGCAACGATGGCGTCGTCTTCAAGCGTGAAGGTTGAGACCGTGGTTCGAACCCGAGGAAGACGGAGCAGATCGTGAAAACGTGCGCGCGCCGCCGAGAGCCGATCGCCATCGGCCGGCCATCCCAGCTGCGCCAGCAACGGCGCCGGATAAAAAATGCTGCGAGTGCTCTTTTCCGGCCAGTCCGATTCGACCAGGCCAACCAGTCGGAGGTCATCAATCTCGGCATAGGGTGCCGCGGTCGCGTCCATTAACAGCACTCCACTGCTGCCTGCACGAGGCGCAAACGTCTGCCCTTCGATCCACCTGCGAATCGTTGTCAGGAGGTCGCTGAGCGGCAGAGGCGCGTCATCGTGAAGGCGATGAGCTTCACGGAGCGACTCCAGGATGCCGAGCACTGCGGCGCGCGCCCGAAAGTGGGCGTCGCGAGCCGGCGTGTTCGCGTCAGGCAATCGCTCATGCGCAGCGATGAATGCGATGAGCAACGATAACTGGAGCGAAGCAGACTCGGCGTCGCGAAGCGGTTCGAGTTCTCTGGCAGCGTCCACGGCCGCCCGCAATGCGTCGGCAAGACGGGCAGAGGTGGAACCACGGCGTCTGCTGACCCTCGTGTCCGCGACTGAGGCGCCAGCGAGATCGCGAAGCCGACTCCATCCGCCGGCGTATTTCAGATCTTTGAGGTGTTCGTCGAGAGCGGCGACGTCGGCACGCGTCAGCGGGCGGCCATCGACATCGAACGACCAGTGCGGCGACCCGAGAAGTTCGACAATCGAGGCTCGCGTCGCCTCTGAGATCACGAACGAAAATATGAGGTCGAGCGCTGCCGCGAACGGTTCGGCGGCAAGAGGAAGCGCATCGAATGCCTGATAAGGAATCTCCGCGTCGGCAAACACTTCACGCGCAAGATAGAGGTAGGGCAACGGGCGCTGGAAAACAATGGCGGTGCGATCCAGACGGGAGCGGACGCCCGCTTTCAGCGACCGCGCGACATCGACGAGTTCCTCTTCCCGATCGCGACACACGATCCAGTGCGACGCATCGGCCGAGACGTGAGGAGGCGGTGCCGCGAGTACCGGAAGTGATGCGGGGCGTCCGAAGTGTTCCTCTTCAATCTCGGGAAGCGCATCATGGATGCGTTGATGGTATCCAGTCTCGAGCACGTTCTCGGTTGCGACGATCTCCAGACGTTCAAGACGAGGAACACGAGCGAGCAAGTCGTAATCGCACGGCCACAGTCCGCGAGGATCGGCTGCCTGATCGGGCACCGTCACGATGACGTGACGGTACACCGCAGGTGTTTCTAAGGTGCCGCCATCGACAAGCAGTGCACGAAGCCCGTGCTCGTCTGTGCCTCCTGTTGCGGCGATTCGCTCTTCAAAGGCGGTGAAAGCGGCGGTGAGAAACCGCGTCAGCTTCAGCAGCCGTTCGGCTCCGCGATCCGTGTCGGCACTCGGTTCGAGCGTGCTGGTGACGAGCCGCTCGAACGCGGCGACAGATCGATTGCGCCGGCGCAACTGGTCGTAGAACGAGAGGATTTGAAGGATTAACCCGGCGCGGAGCGAAAACGGCGCGGGATTTCCCTGCCCGGCGATATCGATCGCCGACCGGCGGAACATGACCTCGCGCTCGAATCCGGCGAGTCGGCGAGGTGCATCGGGCCACCCGGCGTGGAGTCGATCGTACAGCTCATCGCGCGTCACAAGATCGGGGATCAGCAGCGCCTGCCGATCACCACGACATCGCGTTTCGATCGTCGCGCGCAGCGCTTCGGCCGCGCCGCGGCTCGGCACGATGATCGCCAGCTTTTTTGATCCAAGGGCGTCGCCCTCAGACTCCCGTCGCTCGGGATCGACACAACGACAGATATAGCCCTGCATCGCTTGCAGGTCCGGCACCCGCACAAGGCGGGTGATACGTGGGGTGATCACCGGTTTGGAGGTGGTGTGGTCAGCCGATTGAGTTCGTCACCTGCGTTTTGAAACATCATGACGGCGCCGGCCGCAGCCGAAGACGCTTCCCACGCGAGCGACATCTCTCCCGATGATATCGCGTTCCGGCGCGCCGAGGCGGCGCGCTTTGCCATTTGAAACGTGGAGATGAAGAGCGCGTGAACAGGTTGAAGATCCGGCGGCGGCGTGATCGCGGCCAGCTGCAGCCGCGCCATGATCAACCGCTGCTCCAGACGCGGCAGCGCTCTCGGCTCCGGCCCGGCGAGCAGGCGGATGCTTTCCAAAAGTGTGCTCGAGGCGCGGAATTCCGCGAGCGCCGGAGCGATCGCGGCGCGGTAATCCCGATACGAATCGGATCGAACAATCCAGGCATCACGCGCGAGCCGTGTGCGCCGCGCCTCGTCGAGGCGGAGATCCAGCAGCTGCAGGAGGGCCGACGTTTGCTGCGGGCGTCGCCGCCCGAGACGATCGTCGGCCTTCAGCACCGATTGTACAAGTGCGTGGACCCCCGGAACGTCCCCCCGCTGCGCGCGCGCCGCCGCCGAGGACATCATCGCGGACGAGAGATCGCTGTACGCCTTGTCGATCCGCCGTTCCGCCGCGAGATCGGTCATCGCGCGCAGACGGAGCGCCGTCGCCCACCCGCCCGCACGCGCGGGTTCTTGAAGTGCTGCTGTGACGGCGTCGAGAAGTGAAATTCGTTCCGAGGGGTCGGCAACCGCGGCCGCAGCCGCGACCGCCTGTTCCATGCTGTCGCGAAAGCTGGGGGCGGGCAGGAGCTCTTCCGGGGCCGACGGCATCACGTTGGCGACAAGGCTGACATCGAAGCTGGACTGCCCAGCTGCAACGCGCAGTTCCGAAATGACTTCGTCCAACATGCCGACAAGCTGCGCAACGTCGGCGCCGCGATAGCCGAAGTTCTGAGACGGCCAGCGCGCCAGATTGCCGCGCGCTTCCACTGCCATCGCCAATCGCCGTTCGGGATCGGGCGTCATCGCGATCTGATTGAGCGCTTCGGTGACCCGCGCGCTCAGCAGGGCAAAGTCGGACTCGCCACGCGTCTCGCCGTACCGCTTCGCGCGCACGGCCTCCGAGTAACGATCAGTGCGAAGCCAATCGACAGAAGTTTCGGGAATGCTGATCAATTGCAGCGCCGGGGATTGCGACGGATCGCCAAGCGGAATCGACAACACCACACGTCCCGCGACTCGCGCGAACTCGCCGTAGCTGATGATGCTGGTGCCGTCCTGCAGGAACAGCCGATAGAGCACGGAATCGGCCGCGTGACCGATGCGACTGCCGAAGATCAGCGCAACGACCACCACCGACAGCACGAAAAAGGTGGCTGGCACCTTTCCGGGAAAGGTGCCAGCCACCTTTTTCGCTGTTCGCAGGCGGTAGATCATTGCAGGTTCACAGGTTATTGTTCGCGTCCAGCGGCGTCAAGCGGCAGGACCCTCGTACTCGCCACGCGTGTGGAAAACATGTGGAAGAACCGTGGATCTGTTGTTGAAGTTCCGACACCACGGTTTTTTTTCGTATGGTTCGTCACTCAAATCCGTGGGACTGCACTCTGTTGATGCGCCTTCGATAGTCCTTTCGCTTGATTGCCGCCGCTGCCACGCTAGACTACAACGCGCCGTCGCGCTGACGGCACACCCCATCTCGACGTTATCGTGAACGTGCATCGCTTCGAAGAAGTCATTAACGGGCGCGAATTCAAGATTGAAGTCTCGCCTGTCGCCCCTGACAAGTGGCGCGCGCAGCTCGCGCGCCTGCCGGGCGGATCAGCCGCCACCATGCCCTTTTACGGCAAGACGCCGCACGAAGCCGCTGGTCAGTTGAGCCGCTGGTTGTACCTGGCTCACGGAAACGTCCGCCGTCAGCTATAGTTGCGCCATGCGCGCCTGGATCGCAGCGACGACGCTGATTCTGACAGTGTTCGCCGGCTCTTGGTTGGGGGCGTATTCCGCATCGCGGGACGTTGTCCCGCGAACCCCATTGCTCGCGTCCGCTTCCGCGCAGAGTGCGACCGCCGAGGCAGCTCTCCCACGCGTTCGTTTGATCGCGACGGGCGGCACCATATCGAACCGCAGCGGCGGACGGCTGTCGGCCGAGGAACTGGTGACATCCATACCCGGGGTCGAGAAGTACGTCCGCCCCGAGTTCGAACAGTTCGCAAACGTCTCCAGCGGCTCTCTGACGCTCAGGCAATGGATTGGGCTCGCGAACCGGATCAATACAATGCTCGCCGAGGACGCGGATCTCGCCGGTGTCGTAGTCACCAGCGGAACTGACACGCTCGAGGAAACCGCGTACTTCCTCGATTTGACCATCCGCAGCGACAAACCAGTCGTGATGGTTGGATCGATGCGGAACCCGAGCGCGCTTGGCTATGAAGGCGCAGCCAATCTGCTCGAGGGATACCGCGTCGCCGCCGATCTACGATCGCGCGGCAAAGGCGTCCTCGTCGTCTTGAACGACGAAATCAACTCGGCGCGAGACGTAACCAAGACCGACGCCCATCGGCTCGACACGTTTCAGTCGCGCGCGTACGGCATTCTCGGCGTCGTCGATGCGGATCGCATCGTTTATTACCGTGACGTCGTCAAGCGCCACGCGATGAAGAGCGAATTCGATGTCTCGAAAGTCGAGGATCTCCCTCGTGTCGACATCGTCATGACATACCAGGGTGCTCCGGGTGACGTGATCAAATCACTGGTCGATCATGGCGCGAAAGGGATCGTCATCGCGGCAGCGGGCGCCGGCGCGACGAGCGGCACGCAAGAGGAAGGGGTTCGCTACGCAGTCGACAAAGGGGTGTTCGTGGTTCTGACGACGCGAACCGGAAGCGGTCGGATCGCCGCACGGAACACGTCGTCCTCATCTCCGCGTTTCCAGATACAGGGAGAGGATCTCGCCCCGGTCAAAGCCCGGATCCTCCTGATGCTGGCGTTGACGAAGACGAGCGACGGCTCAGAAATTCAACGGATGTTCACCGAATACTGACGTGTCACGGCCGGACGCGCTCTGTCTCGTCGGCCTGCTCGCACTTGCAGCGGTCACCGATGCACGGCCTCAGATTGCCTCAGGCGTTGACAGCTCGTCATTCGACTCGTCGATTCGGCCCCAGGACGATCTCTACCGATACGTCAATGGCGGCTGGCTGGCGAAAACTGATATTCCTCCCGACCGCGTGAGCTATGGTGCATTCACCGAGTTGACCGAAGCGACCGAGGCCAACCTGCGGGCGGTCATCGAGGCCGCATCGGCCGGCCCACGAAGCAGATCTCCACGACAGCAAATCGTCGATCTCTATGCGAGCGTGATGGATGAAGCACGCGTCGATGCCCTGGGCGCCGCTCCGCTTGCTCCCATTCTCACGCGCATCGAAGCGGTCAACTCGACGCGTGATTTAGCCGCCGTCGTCGGCCATCTCGGATTCCTGGGGACGGGCGGCGCCTTCCCGACCAACGTCGTCACTGACGCGAGGGACGCAAACCGTTTGATTGTGCAGGTAACGCAGGGAGGCACGCTCCTTCCTACGCGTGACCACTACCTGAGCGATCAATCGCAGCTCATTCAGCTGCGCGACAAGTACGTCACCTACCTGACCACGATTCTTCGGCTTGCCGGTGACCGAGAACCCGACCGCCTCGCTCTGGGCGTGCTCGCACTTGAAACAGAACTCGCCAGATGTCAGCTGTCACCAACGGAGAGTCGTGCGGCAGCGAGAGCGCCGCGCGGACTCACGATGCGAGAGTTGTCGGCGAAAATGCCAGGTTTCGATTGGATGGCATGGGCGCGGCCGCAAGGAATCGACAAGGCCGCTGCCGTCGCATTGCTGCAGCCACCTTTTTTTGAGCAGTTCGCGGTCCTCGTGCCCGCACGGCCTCTGGAACATTGGAAAGCCTGGCTGGCCGCTCGCTACATCACGGCGATGGCGCCCTATCTGAGCAAGCCGTTCGTCGATGCGCGATTCGATTTTTTTGGCCGGGAGCTAACCGGCCAAACGACGCCGAGAGCGCGCTGGAAGGCTGCCGTGTCGCTCGTGAACTCGACGCTCGGTGATGCACTCGGGCGTTTGTATGTTGAGAAACACCTTCCGCCGCGAGTGCGCTCGCGAGTTGAAACGCTCGTCGACACGATGTTGAAGGCCTATCGGCAGTCGATCGAGCAGACCGCATGGTTATCGACATCTACACGAGGCGAGGCGACTGCCAAGATCTCTCGTGTTACCGCCCGTGTGGGATATCCCGATCGATGGCGTGATTATTCCGGTCTCGTAATCAAGGCAGACGATCTGGCCGGCAACGTCCAGCGCGCGCGTCGATTCGAAAGCGATTACCGCATGATGCGAGTCTCGAACGTGCTTCCGGGAGAATGGCTTGCGACGACGCCGCAGACGGTGAACGCGTACTACAACCCGGCATTGAACGAAATCGTCCTGCCGGCAGCAATGCTCCAGCCGCCTCTCTTCGATCCGAGCGCAGACGACGCAGTGAACTATGGCGGGCTCGGCGCCACGATCGGTCACGAGTTGGCGCACGCGCTCGACGATCGCGGGCGTCGGTATGACTCGCACGGTGAAGTACGCCGCTGGTGGAGCTCGGCGGAAGACGACGAATATGAGAAACGTGTCGCTCGGCTGGTGGACCAGTTCAATCGATACGAGCCGCTGCCGGGCCTGCACGTCAATGGCGAGCTGACGCTGGCTGAGAACGCCGGGGATGTCGCCGGTCTCTCTCTGGCCCTCCGGGCGTATCGTCTCTCGCTAAACGGCCGCGAGGCGCCGGTGATCGACGGCTTTACGGGCGAGCAGCGATTCTTTTTTGCGTGGGCGAGGATGTGGCGGATGAAGGTCAGGCCCGACTACGTTCGAGAATGGGTCACCACGTTTCCGTACGCGCCGTATGAATATCGAGCCAATGGAACGGTCCGTAATCTCGGTGCGTTCTACGAAGCGTTCGGCGTGACGGCGAATGACGCATTGTTCCGCGCTGCGTCGGAACGCGTCACAATTTGGTGATCGATCGCCGGGATCCGTTGTCCGGTACGCGGGATCCGTTCTTCCCTTGACCACATGAGCTGGATCTTTCCGGATCCCGGATTCCGCACAACGGATCCCGAGAGCTACTGCGTACTGGCCGGCTTCGTCAGCATCCCCCGCGCGCGCAACCAGTTCATCAGCAAATTCGGCCAACTGCTGAGTGACGGATCGTTGAGCGCCATGCCGACGCCGTGCGGTCCGTTCTCGAACAGGTGCATTTCGACCGGCACTTTCGCCTTCTTCAGGGCGAGGTAAAACCGCAGGCTGTTCTCGACCGGCACGGCGGTGTCGTTTGTCGTGTGAAAAATGAACGTTGGCGGCGTCTGCGCGGTCACCTGCAGATCGTTCGACAAATTCTCCACGAGCTTCGGATCCGGATTCTCGCCGAGCAGATTCCGCAGCGACCCCGCGTGAGTGACTGCGGGATCGAAAGAGATCACCGGATACCCGAGAATCAGAAAATCTGGACGACTGCTCACACGTTCAATCGGGTCACTGGAATCGGCTTTTCCTGAATCGAAATGCGTGCCTGCGGTCGATGTCAGGTGACCGCCGGCAGAAAACCCCATCATCCCGATCCGATCGGGGACGATGTTGAACTCCGCCGCGCGCGATCGGACTGTGCGAATCGCGCGCTGCGCGTCGCCGAGTTCGATCGGATGATGATAGCGGGGGCCAAGGCGATACTTCAGTACGAACGCGGTGATCCCCATCGCGTTGTACCAGTACGCCCATTGACGCCCTTCGTGTTCGATCGCAAGTGCGCCGTAGCCTCCGCCCGGAGCCACGACGATCGCGGTGCCCGAACTGCCGCGCGGCGCGCGATACGCCGTAATCGTCGGCTTATCGGTGTCAGCCTGTCCGAGCGCACCCGGCGCGCCATTTTCCCAGAGCAGCATCTCCTGGGGTGACGCGGGCGGCGCCGCGGGGCGGGTCATCTGTGTGACGCCTGCGTTCTGCGGCGAGCCGGCGAGGGCAGCAATCGTGAACACTGCCAGAACGAGCGGCACGGTGATCATCGGTTTCATCGCGCCCTATCTCCGAGCAGGCGGTGGCTGGACCAACGGCGGTTCGGGAGGTGCAGGCTCTTGCGGGACCTTGCCCCCTAGTTTGAACGCCCACAAGCTGTCGCCGCGCTTCGAGAGCTGGAACGAACTTCCACCGGCGAGCAACGCAAGATATTGCTCGCCGTTCACTTCATAGGTCGCGAGTGGCGCGTCGGCGCCGGTGCCGGTCTGAAACTTCCACAAGGGTTCACCGTTGGCAATGTCGTAGGCGACGACGTTGCCATCGGACTCTCCATGGAAGAGAAGCCCCGTCGCCGTGCTCAACAACCCACTTCCGGTTCCGAGCGGGAACTTCATCCGCTTCTGCCAGACGATCTTGTTCGTCGTTGGATCCATCGCGGTCAGCGTGCCGGCGCGCGGCACGCCGGTCGGCCGGAAAAAGCCAACGCCTTCATCGAGTGGCTTGAAACGCTGCGTTTGGTCGTCCCATTCCTGGCGCCGCAAGGTGAAAGCCGAGTTGATGATCGTGCCGGGAATGTAGATGAGACGAGTCTGTGGACTGAACGTCATCGGTGCCCACGAGATTCCACCGAGCGTTCCAGGTGCCATCACAACTGCCTCGGTCCAGTACGCGCCAAAGATGCACGTGCTCTTCATGCCGTCCGGCACGCTGCCTGGCTCGGGACAGGTCGGCACAAAGGAATCGCCAATCGGGAATGGCTGCGTCGCCGCCGTCTTCATCCGAGGTTCTTGCGGAACGGGGCGCTCTTCGATCCCGATGAGCGGCTTTCCATTGGTGCGGTCGAGGACGTACATGAACCCGGTCTTGCCCGTATGCATCAGGATTTTGCGCATCGATCCGCCAAAGCGGACATCGGCAAGGATCGGTGCTGCGGCGCTGTCGTAGTCCCAGATGTCGTGGTGCACTTCCTGGAAATGCCATTTGTAGGCGCCGCTCTTCAGATCGAGCGCGACCACGGAAACAGTAAAGAGATTGTCGCCGCCGCGAGCCGTCCCGTCGTTGTCGGGACTGGCGTTGCCGATCGGCACGTAGACCATTCCGAGATCGGGATCGATCGCCGGCGCCGTCCACACCGGCCCGCCGCCGTACTTCCACGAATTCCCTTCCCACGTTTCGTGGCCGCGCTCGCCGGGACCGGGAAGGGTCCAGAACTTCCACACTTCCTTGCCGCTCTTCGCGTCGTACGCACCGAACTGGCCGCGCACACCGCCTTCGCCGCCCCCGACACCGATGTAGACGAGTCCGTTGTAGTACACCGCGGGTGCACTCGTCATGCCGCGTGCAGGATCCGCGAGCGTCGTCTTCCACAGGAGTGCGCCCGTCTTCTGATCGAGTGCAATCAAGGTGTTGTCGCGCCGGCCGCAAAACACTTTTCCATCGCCAACCGCCACGCCGCGGTAAGTACCGCTCAGTGTTGTTTCGTGTTTCCACTTGATCGCCCCGGTCGCCGCGTCGATCGCAAAGATGTTCCCCGCCCCCGACACGGTGAACATCACACCATCGACGACGACCGGCGTCGCCTGCATGGTGCCGGGCGTTTTGCCCTCCTCGAGGTGGATCGACCACGCGCCTCCAAGTTGGGCGAGATTGGATTTGTTGATCTTCGTAAGCGAGGAATACCGATGATTGGCGAGATTACCCCCCACCGTGGCGAAGTCCCGGCCTGATGGCGCCTGTGGATCGTTTGCGGCAAAGGCCAGCACGGTACACAAGAGAATTGCTGGCACCAGGGGGCGAACAGTCCGTCGAGGAGGTGGGGGCTGGTAGTCCATGACCGTCATCACGCGCGGATGCTACCACGCCCGGCCGGGGATTATGCCAATCGTCTATCGCCAAGTGGCGGCGGATGTGATATGAATGCGCATCCCAAAGTGGTCAGACCACTATTTGTTGTGGGCAGAAGACTGTTAGTTGTTGGAGGTCGACACATGATGAGCCGCGTGATTTCGTGTCCCGGGCGGCTTCGGCAGTTTCTCGTCGTACTCGCGCTCGCCATCGCGTGCGCCCCGGCCATGCTGGCGGCGCAGAGCGTCAGCGGCACCATCCTCGGCACGGTAACCGACTCGTCCGGCTCCGTGATACCAAGCGCCAAAGTGACGATCGTCAACGAAGGCACTGGATTGACACGCACGATCCAGGCGGATTCGAACGGCGAGTTCACCGCGCCGCAGCTCCCCACCGGCCACTACACGGTGATCGCGGAACTCACCGGCTTCAAGACACTGACGCTGTCGAACATCGAACTTGGCGTCGATCAGCGCGCGCGCATCGATCTCAAGCTCGAAGTCGGCGCGATGACCGAAACGGTCAGCGTCGAAGCGACCAGCCCGCTGCTGCAAACGAGTTCATCGGAGCTCGGCACGACGGTCCAGGCGCAACAAATCGAAGCACTGCCGCTCAACGGCCGCAACTTCGTCAACCTGACGCGAACCATCCCCGGCGTCCTGCGCGGTATTCCAGGTGCGAACATCGACGGCGCCGGCAGCCTTGCGTGGCGCGCCTCCGCGTCGTTCTCGGCAAACGGCCAGCGACCGCGCGACAACAACTACATGCTCGACGGGGTCGACAACAACGAGACCTGGCTGCAGACGGTCGTCATCTTCCCGAGCGTCGACGCGCTCGACGAGTTCAAGATGCAGACCTCGACCTACTCCGCGGAGTTCGGCCGATCGCTTGGCGGCGTCGTCAACCTGCAGATCAAGTCGGGCAGGAACAGCCTGTACGGCAGCGCGTTCGAATTCATGCGGAACGATGCGTTGGACGCGAATAATTTCTTCAACAACCGCGCTGGCCGCGCCAAGCCAGACTTCAAGCAGAACCAGTTTGGCGGCACCCTCGGCGGTCCCATCTTCAAGGACAAGACGTTCTTCTTTGGCGACTACCAGGGCCACCGCGAGACGCAGGGCGTCACGGCACTGTCCACGGTCCCGACGCTGGCCATGCGATCCGGCAACTTTTCAGAGCTGTCGCGCGTGATCTACGATCCGACCACCGGTCAGCCCTTCCCGGGCAACACCATCCCTGACGGCCGTATCGACT
>Ga0075428_100001360_pt1 | contig 25966 bp, 24 predicted proteins | sample RhiMetdeltSRZDD2_FD_75291 | JGI IMG/M metagenome (GOLD analysis project Ga0075428, IMG submission 75291) | Populus rhizosphere microbial communities from Tennessee, USA - Rhizosphere MetaG P. deltoides SRZDD2 | ecosystem: Host-associated > Plants > Roots > Rhizosphere > Soil | place: USA... | reverse complement strand
GGACAACGTCGTGTTCGAGGCCGGCCTTTTCGGCGGAGTCCTCGGAATGCGACGCACCTTCATCCTGCATTCGAGCGGCTCCAAGCTTCCGAGCGATCTCCTCGGTCTGACGTGCATCCGATACGGCGAAACGGCGACCGGCGCGGAGATGAGGGCGATCAACCAAAAGCTTCGGACGGCGATCGAGAACAGTGGCCGCGTAGCGCGGATCGAGGGTTGCTGGTGGCAGTTTTCGCTGACGGAACGAACGGCTCGGGAGCCCTCCGCCGTGAGCCTCTTGAGAATCGCCCGCGACCGCAACGGCGCTCTCGAGGTCACCGGCCGCGGATGGCAAGAGAACGGAGCTCTCTCGTCGAGATACTGGAGCGTCGCTGTGAAAGAGAAGGAGGGTCCCGCGGGGATCTTCTACTACTGGAACGGCGAGCGGCCCATCGACCCCGACGCTCCGCAGTTGCACGGGATGGCAGAGATTCGGCTTGAGTCCGTAGACCGCGCATCCGGTTATTGGACGACGCGGTCGGACACGCAGCCAGATCTGAACGCTCGAACCTCGGGCGTCTACTGGCGGACAGATCCGGAGGATTTGAGCGTCCTGGACGGGCCCGACGATGAGCGACGCGCGGAATTGATCGCAGAACGGCTGAAGCGTTGGAGGTCGATGGCAACCAAACCCTAGAGGAGGTTTCAATGAGCACGATTACTACGAATGACGGGGTCACGGTTTTCTACAAGGACTGGGGCCCCAAGAACGCGCAGCCGATCGTCTTCCATCATGGCTGGCCGTTGAGCGCCGATGACTGGGACACCCAGATGCTCTACTTCCTCGGGAAGGGATATCGAGTCGTTGCTCATGATCGGCGCGGCCATGGCCGGTCGACCCAGGTGAGCGACGGCCATGACATGGACCACTACGCGGCGGACGCGGCTGCGGTCGTCGCGCATCTGGATCTGCGCGACGCCATCCACATCGGCCATTCGACGGGCGGCGGCGAGGCAACGCGCTACGTCGCGCTTCACGGGAAAGGCCGTGTCGCCAAGTTGGTGCTCATCGGAGCCGTGCCGCCGCTCATGTTAAAGACGGCGTCCAATCCGGGCGGCTTGCCCATCGACGTCTTCGACGGACTGCGCCAGCAGCTCGCCGCCAACCGGGCCCAGTTCTACCGGGAGTTCGCAAGCGGTCCCTTCTACAGCTACAACCGGCCCGGAGCGAAGATGCTGCAGAGCGTGATCGACAACTGGTGGCGCCAGGGCATGATGGGCGGCGCGAAGGCACATTACGAGGGGATCAAGGCCTTCTCGGAGACGGACTTCACCGAGGACCTGAAGAAGATCGACGTGCCCACCTTCGTCCTGCACGGCGACGACGACCAGATCGTCCCGATCGCGGATTCCGCGCTGCTCTCCTCGAAGCTGCTGAAGAAGGGCACGCTCAAGGTCCACAAGGGGTTCCCGCACGGCATGTGCACGACGCACGCCGACGTGGTCAATCCCGAGCTTCTCGCGTTCGTAGAGGAAGGTAAGGCGGCGCGGCCTTCCGCCCAGCCGCGGAAGGGCGGGCCGAGCCCGACTCTCCCGGTGAGCTGAAACCGCCCGCGCAGCCGGCGCGGCCCATCGATCAAGGAAGGAGAAGAACCATGAAGGAGTCGTCGTTCGAAAGCGTCGGAGGACTCAAGATCGCCACCCGCTCGTGGCCGCCGGCCGGGAAACCGCGCGCCGTCATGATCCTCATCCACGGATTCAACGCGCACAGCGGCTACATGACCTGGCCCGCCGAGCAATTCGCGGCCAGGGGGCTCGCGTGCTACGCCCTTGATCTCAGGGGGCGCGGCAAGTCCGAAGGGGAGCGTTTCTATGTCGAGAAGTTCTCGGAATACCTGAGCGACGTGGACGGACTCGTCCGACAGGCGCGGTCCGAAACCCCCGGCCTGCCGGTCTTCGTGCTCGGGCACAGCGCCGGAGGCGTCATTGCGGCTTCGTACGTCTTCGAGCACCAGAATGAGATCGCCGGCCTGGTCTCCGAGAGCTTCGCCTACGACGTGGGGCTGCCGGATGCGGCGGCGCTTCTCTTGAAAGGGATCAGTCACCTGACGCCGCACCTCCACGTCTACACGCTGAAGAACGAAATCTTCTCCCGCGATCCCGAGGCGGTTTCGAGGATGAACAACGACCCGCTCATCGAAAAAGAATCCCAGCCCGCGGAGACATCCGCAGAGATGCTGAGGGCCGCGGACCGCCTGACGGAGAACTTCCCGAAATTCACCGTGCCCGTCCTGATCCTCCACGGCACCGCGGACAAAGCAACGAGGCCGGCGGGAAGCCAGCGCTTCTACGACATGGCCGGCTCGAAGGACAAAACGCTGAAGCTCTACGAGGGCCACTTCCACGATCTCCTGAACGACGTCGACAAGGAAGGCGTCATGACGGACATCCAGGCCTGGATCGACGCGCGGCTCCCCCGCCCGACGGTGAAGCCGGCTGTCGCCTCGGCCTAGGCGGGTCGCCCGTGGTCGGCCGCGCGACGAGCGAGCGCGCGGCCGAGCCGGGTCGTTTCGGTGTCGTCGAGACCTGATGCCAAAGTGGGCCGCTAGGCGGCGAGGGCCTCTGCGACGAGGCGGCCCGCTTCCTTGAGCTTGGCGTTCTTCGCTTCGAGGCTCGCCCTGATCTCCGCGATGCGCTTCTCGATCCTTGCCTTGTGCCGGGCCGATGCCTGCTTGAGCTGCTCCTGCAGCGACGCGATCTTCGCATCCGCTTCGCGCTTTGTCTGATCGACGCGCTTTTGGACCAGATCCCGGGTCACCTGCAGCTTCGTCTTGGCATCGTCGATCTGCTTCTGGATCGCCGCCTTGTGATCGGCGTGGGCCTCGGCCAGCTCCTCCTCGAGCTGCTGCACGTCAGCCTTGAACGCGGCGGCCTCCCGGGTCAGCTGGTCTTCAGCGACCTCGGAGCGCAGCCGACGGAAGACCACGCCGTTCAGCTTTCCGATCCGCGCATCGACGGGCGTCCTCCAGTCCTCGTCCACGTCGGCGAGAACGGCGGCTTTCCCGGGGCTCAACGCCTTCGAGACGTCGTCGACGAACTGGACGTCGATCCCCGCATTGTTCAGATCGAAGAGCAATCCGGTCAGAGCGCCGTACGTCGCTCCCACGGCCAGCCCGACGGGTCCCGCCAGAAGGCCCACCATGCTCCCGGTCAACATCCCGAGCGCCGTACCGACCGGTCCGTCGTCGACGGTCTGCTTCATGTTGACCTTGCCCGAGGTGTCCTTCGAGAGCACCGCCGACGCGTAGAGCGTGATGTCTCCTTCCCGGTGCAGCTCCTTTAGGGCCGTCAGGCCTTCGTAGGCCTGCGTGTCGTTGTTGAAGACCGCGACCAGCATCTTGTTCATCGCAACGACTCCTTATGAAAAACCGCGCCCGTGCGGCGCAGTGTCACGCGCGCTTGAGTCGATTCACGAACCCTTTCACCCTGAACGCCAGAACCACGAGGATGATGCCGAAGATGACGGCGTAACCGCCGATCAACCAGAGCAGGGATAGGGCGCCTGCCTCGGGCTGGGCCATGAGGAGGACGCCGAACAGCACCGACGCGAGACCACCGAGGATGAGCAGCCATTCACCCTCGATCTCCTTCCGAACGCGGATCGCGGCCGCGACCTGGAGCACACCCGTACCGATCGCCCAGATGGCGATGTAGAACTGGATCGCGAGCGCCGTCATGCCTGGACGCAGGAACGTCAGGATGCCGACCCCGACGCCGACGAGCCCGCCGAGCAACAGGACCCACCAGTGCTCCGCTTCCTTGCGTCCCTCGATCGCGGTCCAGACGGCGAGGATTCCGTCCGACAAGGCATAGACGCCGAACAGCAAGATCAGCGCCGCGAGCGAGATCCCCGGGCGGAGCCAGGTCAGAACGCCGAACGCGATCGCGACGATGCCGCGCAGCAACAGCGCCCACCAGTGGCGGGAGAGAATGGAGGCCAAGTGACTCTCGACGATGTTCATGGTCGACTCGCTCCTTCCGGTGGTTGGACCACGGTTCGCGAGCGAGCGCTCGAGCGAACGTTCGATTCCCCGGTGCCGCAAGCATCGCCGCGACACGATGCATGGAGGATCGATAGCGTGGTCGTTGTGCCCGTCCGGCTCGACTCTACGCCCGTCGGGGCAGGGGCTGGCGCACTTTCTTGTGGGGTCGATCGTGCCGCGCGGGCGTGAGGGCCCGCCGTAACACAACCGTTACAAAGTGACTGCGAGGACGAGCCCCGCCGGCACTCTCCGCCGCATCAACGAGGCTGCGGTCGGCGCCGTTGCAGCAAAACGGTCACGTCGGCCAGCTGCTCGTGTGCAGCCGCGATGTCGGGCAGTCCGTCCTCATCGAAGTCGCCGAGCTCCTTCGAGCTCGTCAAGCTCGCGGCGCCCGCCCCAAGTGAGGGCGGGCGCCGCTCTCACTAGGGTGTCCGGAAGTCCATCTCCGTTCCCGTGTTCCCCGGCATCGTCATCCAAGGCGAGTGCGGGTAGAACGGGGAGTTCGTCACGATTCGAAGACGCCAGTGGAACTTCTGCGCCGGCGCGAGGCCGCCGACCTGGTCTGTGAGCGAGACGACGCTCCCGACACCGGCCACCGGCGTGCCGGTGTCGGTCCCGGGACCGGTGATCGGCGCTATTCCGTCGAACGGCGTGCCAAGCAGCTTGACCTCACGCTGCAGCCAGACCCTGGCTCGGCCCATCGGAGACCTCCCGAGAGCCTTCAGCGTCACCGAGCCGGGGCTCACCGATTGGGGGGCGCGCGCCATCGGCGCGGGCCGGACGGACGTGACCGAGGAGATCTACCGCTACCTGATCGACGTGCTGCCGCCGCAGCAGGCGGGTGTCATCGGCGGCGCCAGGGCGCGGCTGCGCGAGCTTCTCGTCGCCGAAGGGCGCCATCGCGAGGCGCTGCCGCTGATCGAGCAGGAAATCGACGCCCTCCGGCGTCGGGGGCTGGCCGGACGCGCCGAGCTGGCGTTTCGCCTCGAGACGCTGGCGCGCGTGCGCCTGGGGCTCGGCGACGAGGCCGGCGCCGTGACGGCGATCGACGAATCGATCCGTCTCATCAATGGTGCGCGCGGGGCCGCGCAGGTCGCGTACCTCCGCGCCGCGCGCGGCGCGATCCTCGGCGATGCCGACGCGGCGGCCCGGTCGTTCGCGGCCGCGGCCGCGGCGGGTTTCATCGACGGAGAGCTGCTGCGATCCGGGGTGGTGCTGCGGGCCCTCTCCGGCAGGCCCGAGTTCGAGGCGGCGCGCGCGCTCCAGGCCAAGCGCCGCGGGCCGTTCGCGGAGCGCTTCGACGACGGCTGGGGCCGCCCGCCGGAGATCGGCGCCATCAAGGAGAAGGCCTCGGTCAGGCGGTGATCCAGCCGCCTCCGAGCACCAGATCGCCGTCGTAGAACACCGCCGCCTGGCCGGGGGTCACCGCGCGCTGGGGCTCGTCGAACGCGATCGAGGCGGTTCCGTCGCCGCGGTCGGTCACGCTCGCGCCGACGCCGGGATGACCCGAGCGGATCCGCACCGTCGCGCGGATCGGCCCGCCGGGGCGCTCGAACGGGATCCAGCGCGTCCGCTCGACCGTGCACGCCTCGAGGTACAACTCGCGCGCCTTGCCTGCGACGACCCGTCGGGAGGACGGATCGATGCGGAGGACGTAGAGCTTCTCGCCGGTCGCGACGCCCAGTCCGCGGCGCTGGCCCACGGTGAACCCTTCGATCCCGTCGTGGCGCGCGAGGACGCGGCCGTCGGCGCTCACGACCTCCCCCGCCCCGCTCGACGACGCGAGGCCGTGGCGCGCGAGCACGTCGCGGTAGCTCTCGCCGGCCGCGACGAAGCACAGGTCCATCGACTCCGGCTTCTCCGCGGTCGCGAGGCAAAGCTCGCGAGCGGCCTCGCGCACCTCCCCCTTCGTCATGCGACCGAGCGGGAACTCCGCGCGTGCGCGCTGCTCGTCGGCGAGGTCGAAGAGGAAGTACGACTGGTCTTTCTCCTCGTCGGCCGCGGCGCGCAGGAGCGTGCGCCCGGTACGCCGGTCGCGCTCGAGGATCGCGTAGTGGCCGGTCGCGACCGACGCGGCGCCGACGGCGCGCGCCCGGTCCCAGAGCGCGTCGAACTTGACGAAGGTGTTGCAGCGCACGCAGGGGGACGGCGTGCGCCCCTCCGCGTAGTCGCGCGCGAACGGCTCGAGGACCGCGCGGGCGAACGCCTCCTCCATGTCGAGGACGTAGTGAGGGAAGCCCATCCGGTCGGCGACCGCTCTTGCGTCGCGGAAGTCGTCGGGGGAGCAGCAGCGGCCGTACCGCTCGGACATCCCCGCGAGACGGTCCACGAGCTGCATCGAGAAGCCGACGAGGGGGCGCCGCTCGCGGGCGAGCAGCGCGGCTGCAACCGAGCTGTCCACGCCGCCGCTCATCGCGACCGCGGTCAAGGGTGCCGTCATGGCCGCGCCATCGTAGCGCGCGCCACCAGCGCGGGAAGCGCCTCGACCAGGCGGTCCACCTCGGCTTCGGTGGTGCTCCAGCCCATCGAGAAGCGCACCGCGCCGCGCGCCGCCTCCTCGTCGAGCCCCATCGCGCGCAGGACGTGCGACGGCTCGACCGCCCCCGACGCGCAGGCCGATCCCGTGGCCGCGGCGAACCCGGCGAGGTCGAGCGCGATGACGAGCGTCTCCCCGGACACGCCGGGGAACGCGGCGTTGACCGTGTTGGGGAGACGCGGCGCCCCCTCGCCGTGGATGCGGACGTCCGGGGAGGCGGCGCGAAGGCCGGCCTCGAGCCGCGCGCGGAGCGGGAGCAGATCCCGATCGCAGGATGCCGCCTCGCAGGCCGCCCCGAACCCCGCGATCGCGGCGACCGGCTCGGTCCCTCCGCGGCGGCGGCGCTCCTGCGCTCCCCCCGGGAGGAGCGGGGCGAGCGCGAGCCCCTCCCGCACGATCAGCGCCCCCGTCCCCTGCGGACCGCCGAGCTTGTGTCCCGAGATCGCGACGAGGTCGGCACTCCAACCCTCGCGATCGATCGGGACCTTGCCGGCGGTCTGCACCGCGTCGACGAGGAACGCCGCCCCCGCGGCGCGGCAGGCGGACCCCACCTCGGCGACCGGCTGGATCACCCCCGTCTCGTTGTTCGCGGCCTGGAGCGCGGCGAGCGCGACGCGGGCGTCGATCTCGCGCGCGAAGCGAGCGGCATCGATCGCGCCGCTTCGCTCGCAGGCGACCTCGACCACCTCGAACCCGGATCGGGCGAGCGCGCGCGCCGCGTCGAGGACGGCGGAGTGCTCGATGGAGGAGATGATGATCCGGCGCCGCTCGCCGGTCGCGCGATCGGCGATCCCGCGGATCGCCGCGGCGATCGCCTCGGTCCCGCCGCTGGTGAAGACGACGTCGCGCGCGGGCACGCCGCAGAGCGCGGCGACGCGGGCGCGGGCCTCCTCGATCCTCGCGCGGGCCGCCCTCCCCTCGGCGTGGAGCGACGACGCGTTCCCCGCCGGAGCGGCGAGCACCGCGGAGAGTGCCGCGTTCGCCTCGGGACGGAGGGGCGCGGTCGCGTTGTGGTCGAGATAAGCGCGCATGAGGCGTGTGTTACAGTACCCGCTTGCCCGAGGGCTGCCAAGTGTCGCAGAACATTGAACTTAAGAGCACGGTCCATCTGCCGCGGACCGACTTCCCGATGAAGGCGGACCTTCCCAAGCGGGAGCCGACCATCCTCGAATGGTGGGACCGGATCGATGCCTACGGCGCGATCCGCGCCGCTCGCCGGGGGCGGCCGACCTACGTGCTCCACGACGGCCCTCCCTACGCGAACAACAGCATCCACCTCGGCCAGGGGCTCAACAAGATCCTCAAGGACTTCGTCGTGAAGTCCCGCTCGATGATGGGGTTCGATGCCCCGTACGTCCCCGGGTGGGATTGCCACGGCCTACCGATCGAGCACCGGATCGACAAGGAGCTCGGGGCGAAGAAGGCGGGGATGGGGCCGCTCGAGGTGCGCGCGCGCTGCCGCGACTACGCCGAGAAGTACATCGCGATCCAGAAGGACGAGTTCCGCAGGCTCGGCGTCCTCTGGGACCGGGCGACCGACGCGCGCGAGGAGGCCGAGCGGGCGCCGTCGCGCCGCGCGATCTACCGGACGATCGACCGGACGTACGAGGCCGAGATCATCCGCCAGCTCGGTGTCGCCTTCTCGAAGGGCTCCGTCTACTACGGCGACAAGCCGGTCCACTGGTGCTTCTCGTGCAAGACCGCCCTCGCCGAGGCGGAGGTGGAATACGAGGACAGAACGGACCCGTCGATCTACGTGAAGCTCCCGATCGAGGGGCTCGACGCGCGGGTGCCGGCGCTCGCCGGACGGAAGACCTTCGTCGTGATCTGGACGACGACCCCCTGGACGCTCCCGGCCAACCTGGCGGTCGCGCTGCACCCGGACCTCCCCTACGTCGCGGTGGAGGTCGAAGGCCAAGCGCTGATCGTCGCCGAGGGGCTGCTCGCCTCGGTCGCCGCGCTCGCCGGGTGGGGGACGCCGCCGATCCTCGCCCGCTTCACCGGCCGGGAGCTGGTCGGTGTCGGCGACGCGTGGATCGGCACCGCCGCGCCGATCACGCGGCCGTACCCCACGGCCGACGGCCCCGCATCGGGCCCCGGCGTCCTCGTGCTCGGCACGCACGTCACGCTCGACGCCGGGACCGGGTGCGTGCACACGGCCCCCGGCCATGGCGCGGACGACTTCCGCGTCGGTCAGGAGTACGGGCTTCCGCCGTTCAACCCCGTCGCGGACGACGGCACCTTCGTCGCGGCGAAGGTGGGCGCGCCCTGGCTCGCCGGCGCTCACGTCCTGAAGGCGAACGACGCGATCGTGGAGGACCTCGGCAAGCGCGGCTGGCTCGTCCGCCACGATGCGTACCGCCACAGCTATCCGCACTGCTGGCGGTGCCGCAATCCGGTCCTCTTCCGCGCGACCCCGCAGTGGTTCATCGCGATGGAGGCGAACGGCCTGCGCGAGCGCGCGGTCGCCGCGATCCACGAGGGCTCCTGGCTCCCCGCGTTCGGCGAGCAGCGGATCGCGCAGATGATCGAGACCCGGCCCGACTGGTGCATCTCGCGGCAGCGGACCTGGGGGGTGCCGATCCCGGCGGTCGTCTGTGCCACCTGCCTTCCGGGGGAGCCCGACGCCTTCCTCCGCGAGCCCGCCTTCTTCGAGCACGTGGCGCAGCTGGTCCTCGCCGAGGGCTCGGACGCCTGGTTCGGCGTGCCCGGCGAGGACGGCGCGCACCGGCCGTACGCGAGCCCGCGCGAGCGGATCGATCGCCTGGTCCCCGGCGGCGTGGTCTGCCCCAAGTGCCTCGGGAGGGAGAACCTCGTCGTCCACGACCACATCGTGGACGTCTGGTTCGAGTCGGGGGTCTCGCACAGCGCGGTGCTCGGCCGCGAGCCGCGCCTCCCCTGGCCCGCCGACCTCTACCTCGAGGGGCACGACCAGTACCGCGGCTGGTTCCACTCCTCCCTGCTCGTCGCCGTCCTCGATCGCGGGCGCGCCCCCTACCGGGGCGTGGTCACGCACGGCTTCACCATGGACGGCGAGGGCCGGAAGATGTCGAAGTCGCTGGGGAACGTGATCTCCCCCCTCGACGTGGCGGACAAGCGCGGGGCCGAGATCCTGCGCCTGTGGGTCTCGATGATCGACTTCCTCGAGGACATGCGCCTCTCGCAGGAGATCCTCGACCGCAACGCCGAGACCTACCGGAAGATCCGGAACACCTTCCGCTACCTCCTCGGCAACCTCGACGGCTTCGACCCCGCGCGCGACCGCGTCGAGATCGCGGAGATGCCCGAGATCGACCGCTGGGCGCTCCTCCAGCTCGAGGCGCTCCGCCGTCGTATCGTCGCCGCCTACGAGGCGCACCAGTACCACCTCGTCTATCACGCGCTCAACGGCTTCGTCACCGTGACGCTGTCGTCGTTCTATCTCGACGTGCTGAAGGATCGCCTGTACACGAGCCCGCGCGCGTCGGTCGCGCGGCGCTCGGCGCAGACGGTCCTCCTCCAGATCGCTTCCGACCTCGCGCGGCTGATGGCGCCGATCCTCGCGTTCACGGCGGAGGAGGTCTGGCAGGAGCTGGAGGCGCTCTCCGGACGGCCGCGGTGGGCCGGGTCCACCGTCCACGCGCAGGTGTTCCCCGAGCCGCTCCCGCTGCCGGCCGAGCCCGCCCTGTTCGCGCGCTTCGAGACGCTCGCGCCGATCCGCGAGCTCGTGATGAAGGCGCTCGAGCAGGCCCGCGCGGACAAGCGGATCGGGGGATCGCTCGAGGCGAAGGTCGGGATCGCCGGGCCTCCGGAGGTCCTGTCGTTCCTCGCCTCGTTCGGGGAGGAGCTGCGGTTCCTGTTCCTGACGAGCGGCGTCGAGCTGGGCGAGACGTCGGAGCTGCTGAAGGTGTCGGTGCACCCGGCCGACGGCACGAAGTGCCAGCGCTGCTGGAGCTACACGACCGATGTCGGCTCCGATCCGGACTGGCCCGGGGCCTGCGCGCGCTGCGCGCGGGCGGTGCGGCAGATCGTCGCGGAAGCCCCCCGCTGATGCATCCCAGCCTCGTCGATTTCGGGACGTTCGACCTGCCGCTGCTCGGCCCGACGCATCTCTTCCTCCCGACCTACGGGCTTCTGTTCGCGATCGGCGCGGTGGTCGCGTGGTGGTGGTTCGTCCGCCGCGCCCGCGTCCTCGGGCTTCCGCAGGAGCCGGTGTTCAACCTCGCCTTCTACACGCTCCTCGCCGGACTGATCGGCGCCAAGCTGACGCTGATCGCGATCGACCTCCCCTACTACCTCGCGAACCCCGTCGAGATCCTCGCGACGATCCGCAGCGCCGGCGTGTTGATGGGAGGGATCCTCGCCGGGGCGATCGTCTTCATCGGGTACGCGCTCCGTCACCGCCTCCCGGTGCTCGCGCTCGGGGACGCGATCGTCGCGCCGGTCGCGCTCGCGCAGGGGATCGGCCGCCTCGGCTGCCTCGCGGCCGGCTGCTGCTGGGGGGTGTCGGGGGGCGGCTGGTGCTCGATCCGCTTCGCGAGCCCCGCCGCGCACGAGCAGACCGGCGTGCCGCTCGGGGTCCCGCTCGTCCCGACGCAGATCATCGAGATGGTCTTCGATCTGCTCCTCGCGGGAGTCCTGACCTGGGCGTGGCGGCGAAGGCTCCGCCCCGACGGGACCGTGGCCTGGCTCTACCTGATCCTCTACGGGACCGGCCGCGGGATCATCGAGCACTGGCGAGGCGACGCGGTGCGCGGGATCTGGTTCCACGGCGCGCTCTCGACGTCGCAGCTGTTCTCGATCGTCGCGATCGTGACGGGCGCCGTTCTCCTGGCCCGGGGCCGGCGGCGCGCGACGACCTCGCCGGCATGACCGTGGGGCCCGTGCGCCTGACGGTCTCCGGCGGCGATGCCGGGGAGCGGCTCGACGCGTTCCTCGCGGGGCGCGCGCCGGCGCTCACCCGCTCCGGGTGGAAGCGCCGGATCGAGGACGGGCACGTCTCGATCGACGGGCGTCGCGCGACGAAGGCGGGGCTGCTCCTCAAGCCTGGCATGGCGGTGGTCGCCGCGCTGCCGCTCGCCGAGCCCGACGCGCTCGCCGGCGAGGACATCCCGATCGAGGTCGCACACGAGGACGAGGACCTCGCGATCGTGATCAAGCCGGCGGGGATCGTCGTCCATCCGGGGCACGGCGCTCGCCGCGGAACGCTGGTGCACGCGCTCCTCGGCCGCGGCATGACGCTCGCCCCGGCCGGCGGCGCGGAGCGTCCGGGGATCGTCCATCGTCTGGATCGCGACACCTCGGGGCTTCTCGTGGTGGCGAAGACCGACGCCGCGCATCGCGCCCTCGCCGGGATGTTCGCGCGGCGGCAGGTGAAGAAGACCTACCTCGCGATCGTCTGGGGCCGGCCGTCGCCTGCGGCCGGGCGGATCGACGCCGCGATCGGCCGCAGCCGGGCCGACCGCACGAAGATGTCGGTCCGCGCGCCGCATGGGCGTGAGGCGACGACGGTCTACCGGACGCTCGAGCCGCTTCCCGGGGCGGCGCTCCTCGAGGTCGACCTGGTCACGGGGCGAACGCACCAGATCCGGGTCCACTTCGCCGCGAGATCGCATCCGGTGATCGGGGACACGCGCTACGGCAGCGCGCCGTGGCGACGGCTCCGCGATCCGCGCCGGCGCGGGGCGATCGCCGGGCTCCGCCGTCTCGCGCTCCATGCCGCGCGCCTGGCGTTCGTCCATCCGGTCACGGGACGGAGCGTCTCGTTCGAGGCGCCGCTCCCCGACGACCTCGCCGCCCTGCTCGACGCCCTGCGCGGCGGAGATTGCGGGGGCGCGGTATAGTTCTCCGATGCGCCGCGCGCTCCCCTCGCTCCTGCTCCTCTCGACCCTCGCCGCCGGCGCCCTTCCGGCCTCGGAGGAGATCACGAACGTCCCCGGCACCGGGAACGACCGCGTCGGTATCAGGAAGGCCGACCCGACGAACGCCGGGACGTTCGACGGCACCTGGATGTACGTGAACCGCGACGCCCGCTACGCGATGTGGATCCGCACGAAGGACGGCGCGAGCCAGATCAAGATCCAGTACCAGAGCCTGGCGGGCCCGGAGTCCTTCGAGACCGACTGGACGGGAAAGGCGACCTACTACCTCGCCGGGAACCCGGTGACGTTCGACCTGAGCGTGGTCGGCTCCGATCCGGACAAGATCTCCGGGAAGTGGAACTGGAACCTGGTCGTCGGCACCTCGGGCCGGCGCGAGTCCGCCGACCTCGTCCTCCAGCGGACCGGCTACGGCCGGAACCTCCTGATGGACTTCCGGAACTACGAGAGGACCTTCACGCGCAACGGCCAGGACAAGACCGTGAAGCTGCCCAACGCCTGGAACTGGAACAAGATCAGCAAGCGCGAGCTGCTCTGGGACGAGCTACCCTTCTGACGCCGCCACGACGGGCGCGCTCCGCCGCACCCCCAGCGCGAACAGCGCGAGCGCCGCGGTCACGAACGCGATGATCTGCGACGTGCTGAGCGAGCCGAGCAGCGTGCCGCGCACGGCGTCGCCGCGGAAGCCCTCGACCACCACGCGCACCGCGCCGTAGAGGACCATCCAGAGGAGCCCGATCGTCCCGCGGCGATGGGGGCGCGCCGCCAGCCAGTCGAGGTACCAGGCGACCCCGAGGGCTCCGGCCATCTCGTAGAGCTGCACCGGGTGCAAGGCGACGTACGGCAGGTCCGCATGGAGTCGGTGGGCCACCGGGTCGCGGTAGGTCACCCCCCACGGGAGCGCGGTCGGGGACCCGAAGCAGCAGCCGGAGAGGAAGCACGCGATCCGGCCGAGCGCGCCGCCGACGATGACCGGGACCGCGAAGGTGTCGAGGCCGATGAAGAAGTCGATCCCGTGATGGCGCAGGTAGAGCCACCCGGAGACGATCCCCGCGATCACGCCGCCGTACCAGACCCCGCCCGAGACGAGGATGGTCGCCGCGAGGCGCGGCTCGCGCACGATCTCGGGGAGCAGCAGCAGGACGTGCAGCAGCCGCGCGCCGACCACCCCCATGCCGACGACGACGAAGTACATCGGGATCGCGATCTTGGGGTCCATGCCGTTGCGCCTGGCGGAGCGCGGGAGGAGCGCGTAGCCGACCATCATCGCGGCGAGGACGACGATCGCGTAGGTGGGCACCGCGAGCCCGCCGATGCGGAACAGGACCGGATACATCCCGCTCGTTGTAGCATGCCCGGCCGTGCATCGCTGGATCGCCGCCGCCCTGTTGGCCGCGTGGGCCCTCGCCGCGCGGGCGGACGGGCCCGTGCGCATGGTCAAGCTCGGAGGGCTCGCGGACGATCCCCGCACCCAGGCGCACGTGGCGAACGCGCGCGCGCTCGGGTTCAATGCCCTCTGGCTCTACACGTATCAGGCGGGGCGCTGGACGGAGGCCGAAGCGCCGCAAGGTCCGAGCCTGAGCCGCCCCTTCCTCCGTCTCGCCCGCGAGTGCCGCAAGACCGGGACCGAGCTTTGGGTCTCCGTCAACCCGGTCGAAGAGATGAAGGAGCGCTTCGTGTTCGCCGGCGAGAGCGGAGAGCGCGGGGTGCGCGCGATCGTCGCCTTCGCGAAGCTGCTCCGGAAGAAAGGGGGGGTCCGGCACTTCGTCCTCTCGTTCGACGATCAGCCGATCAACCTCGCCGAGCTCTCCGACATCTTCACCTATGGGCTCTCGGCCGCGCCGGCCCACCTCGATCTCGTCCGGCGCGTCCGGGCGGCGCTCCCCGCCGACATCGATCTGTGGATGTGCCCCTCGACGTACTGTGACGCGCACCTCGGCGACGGAACCACCCCTTACGCGAAGGCCTTCCTCTCCGGGCTGTCGTCCGTCCCGGAGTCGGTCGGGATCATCTGGACCGGCCCCCGCGTGGTCTCGCCGTCGATCACGCGGGCCGATCTCGCCGCGACGCGCGCGCGCCTCGGCGGGCGGCGGCTCTTCCTCTACGACAACTTCCCCGGTGAGGGCGGAGGGCCCGACGGCCTGGCGCTCGTGCTCGGCGCGCTCCGGAACCGCGATCCGGAGCTGGTCCGCGAGATCGAGGCCTACCTCGCCCTGCCGATGGACCTCCTCGGTGCCTCGCGGCTCCCGCTCGCGACGCAGGCGGACTTCCTGCGGGACCCCGCCGCGTACGATCCGGACGCCTCCGTCGCCCGCGCGATCGCCCGTCTCGCCGGGGGCAACCGTGAAGCCGCCGACGCGTTGACGACGCAACAGCTCGAGTGGGGAGGGTGGGTCGGTGGACGGAACTACTGGACGTGGTTCGACATGAGCGCCGAGGTCGTCGCGGAGCGCCTCGGCGATCCCGCCTTCGTCGAGTCGTTCACCTGGACCGTCGCGCGCTACCCCGGCCGGATGCGCGCGCTCGAAGGGCTCGCCGACGTCCCGTTCCGCGACGATCTGCTCCTCGTCATGGCCCGGCGCCTCGCGGTCGCGCGCGCGCTGCCTCTCACGATCGAGTACCTCGCCCGCGTGCGCGCCGGTCGCGCCGACGCGTCGGAGGTCCTCGCGCAGATCGATCGCGAGCGCGCATCGTGGGCTCACGCGCCCGACACCGCCCACGTCCTCGACATCTTCCTCGCCACCGCGGGCGTGCCCACGGGGACTCCCCGCTGAACCCGTCGTCGCGCGCCTACCGGATCGCGATCCTCGCCCTCGCGAGCTTCATGCTCTTCGGGAGCTACTTCGCCTACGACAGCGTCGCCGCGATCGAGGTGTCGCTGATGCAGGCGCTTGCGATCGACCGCGCGGCGATCGGCAAGATGTACAGCGCGTACAGCGTGGCGGCCGTCCTCGCGGTGCTGCTCGGCGGCTTCCTGATCGACAAGATCGGCACCCGCCGCGCGAGCCTGCTGTTCTCGGCGATCGTGGCGGCCGGGGCGTGCATCGTGGCGGTCGCCCCGTCGCTCGCCTGGATCTACTTCGGGCGCCTCCTGTTCGGGATCGGATCCGAGCCGCTGGTGGTCGCGCAGAGCGCGATCCTGGCGCGCTGGTTCCGGGGACGGGAGCTGGCGCTGTCGTTCGGGATCGCGCTCACGGTCAGCCGGCTCGGCACCTTGTTCTCGTTCAACACCGAGGCGCTGCTCGCCGCGCGGCACGGGTTCCGGTTCGCGCTGTGGATCGCGGCCGCGTTGTGCGGGGTGAGCCTCGTCGCCAACCTCGTCTACAACGCCCTCGACGCGAGGGCGGCGCCGGTGCTGGGGCTCGCGGAATCGGGGGCGGGAGACGAGATCGACTGGCGCGAGCTGCGGCGGGGGGGCTTCTCGGCGTCGTATTGGTACGTCGCGATGCTGTGCGTGACGTTCTATTCCGCGATCTTCCCGTTCACGAGCCTCTCGACCGACTTCTTCCACGAGAAGTGGGGGCTCCGCGAGGCGAGCGGCGAGGGCGGAAGCTTCCTGAGCGGCGTGTTCTACAACTTCACGCACATGTTCTCGACCGCGCAGGGGACGACGTCGATCATCATCTTCGCGTCGATGGTGTTCGCGCCGTTCGCGGGACGGCTGGTCGATCGCCTCGGCCGGCGCGCGAGCCTGATGCTCGCCGGCTCCGTCCTCATGGTCGTGGCGCACCTCATGATGGGCTGGACGATGCTGCCGCCGGCGCTCCCGATGATCGTGCTCGGCGCGGCGTTCGTGCTGGTCCCGGCGGCGATGTGGCCGGCCGTGCCGCTGATCGTCGAGCCCGAGCGGGTCGGGACCGCGTTCGGACTGATGACCGCGATCCAGAACGTCGGGCTGCTGCTCTTCCCCTGGCTCAACGGGCAGCTCCGCGACATGACCCACGGGTACGGGTCCAGCCAGACGATGTTCGCGGGGCTCGGCCTCGCGGGAGCGGTGTTCTCGATCCTCCTCCTGCGGGCGGACCGGCGGAGCGGCGGGAAGCTCGAGCGTCCGGGGGACGAGGCGACGGCCTAGGCTAGGCGACCCCGGCTTCGGCGGCGTCGCTCTCGGACGCGGGGAAGAGCGCCCGGAACAGCGCCCCGCCGGAGGGGGCGTCGTCCACCCAGATCGTCCCGCCGTGCGCCTCGACCGCGAGACGGCAGAAGGTGAGCCCGAGCCCTCGGTTCGCGCCGGGGATCGTCTTCCTGCTCTCCACGCGCTGGAACTTCTCGAAGATCCTCTCGCGGAACTCCGCCGGAACGCCGGGTCCCTGGTCGCCGACCGCGATCTCGATCCCCTCGTCGCAGGGCGTCACCGCGATGCTCACCACGCCCCCCTGCGGCGAGTGCTCGATGGCGTTCGACAGGAGGTTGTCGATCACGCGCCGCAGCACCGCGCCGTCCCCGCGGAGGATCGCGGCGCCCTCGCCCGCGGCGATGGTGAACCGTACCCCGCGCTGCGCGGCGGCGCCTTCCATCTCCTGGCAGGCCTTCCTCGCGAGCGAGGTGGCGTCCACGCTCTCGGGGCGGATCAGAAGCTTCCCCTCCTCGAGCTGCCCGATGTCCAGGAGGTTGAGAATCATCTGGTGCATCCGCCAGGCCGCCGCCTTGGACCGTCGTACGAGGTGGAGGATCTGCTCGTCGGCGCGCCGCTCCATCAGCTCGAGGTTCCCGAGCACCGCGGCGAGCGGGTTCTTGAGGTCGTGGACGAGCGTCTGCGTGAGCGTCTCCTTGAGCGCCTCGAGCTCCTCGAGCTTGGCGTTGCGCGAGGCGAGGGTCTCCCGTGCATCCTCCAGCTCGGCGAGGAGCCGGCGGGCGCGGAGGAGCGAGCGGACCTTCGCCATGAACTCCTCGCGGCGCACCGGCTTCGCGATGTAGTCGTCGGCCCCGGTATCGAGCCCCTCGACCCGGTGCGGGGTTCCGTCGAGCGCGGTCACGAGCACGACCTGGCACAGGCGCGTGCGCGGGTCCGCCTTCATCTGCCGGCACACCTCGAGCCCCGAGAGGTCCGGCATCATCACGTCCAGCAGCACGAGGTCGGGGGGCCGCTCGGAGGCCATCGCGAGGGCGGACCGTCCGTCCTGCGCGAGGCGCACATCGTAGCCCGCGCCGATCAGGTACTCCTCGAGGAGCTTCCGGTTCCGCGGGTCGTCGTCGACGACGAGAACGTCGGGGGTGTGAGACATCGAGCTCATGCCGCTCCCTCCCAGGGGGCGAGATACGAACGGACCTGTTGGGGGAACCGGGACAGGCGGATCGGCTTCGCGATGTAGCCGGCGCACCCCGCCTCGCGCGCCCGCGCTTCGTCCGCATCCTGGGCGTGCGCGGAGAGGGCGACGACCGGGATCGCGCGCGTCGCGGGGTCGGCCTTGAGCCGCCGCGTGGCCTCCATCCCGTCGAGGCCGGGGAGCTGGAGGTCCATCAGGATCAGGTGGGGGATCTCTCGCCGGGCGATCTCGATCCCCTCCTCGCCGGTGTCCGCCTCGAGCACGCGGTAGCCGCGGGCGCGGAGCACGTTGCGCGCGAGCTTCCGGTTGACCGGGTTGTCCTCGACGACGAGCACGGTGCGGCGGCGGGGATCCTCGATCGGAGAGGCGGCGCCGAGGACGACGGGCCCGGACGGGTGCTCCGAGACCGACGGCCCGGCGGTGGGCCCCAGGGGGCGGGACGGGAAGACCACGCCGTACGCGCTCCTCGCGTCCGGGAAGACGCACTGGAAGCGGGCCCCCGCGCCGATGCGCGAGGAGACCGTCACGGTGCCGCCGTGGAGCGACACCATGCGGCGGACGAGCGCGAGACCGAGACCGGTCCCCTGGTACTTGCGCGAGTACGAGCCGTCGACCTGGTAGAACTCCTGGAAGATCTTCTCCTGGTCCTCCTCCGGGATCCCGATGCCGCTGTCGGTCACGCTGACGACGAGGTCGTTCCCCTCGAAGCGCGCGGCGACCTCGACGCGCCCGCCGTCGGGGGTGAACTTCACCGCGTTGCTGAGCAGGTTGACCAGGACCTGCCGGACGAGCCGGGGATCGACGCGCGCGGGGGTGGTCAGCTCGCAGCGCGTCTCGACCTGGATCCTCTTCTTCCCCGCCTGAGGGCGAAGCATGGACACCGAGTCGGCGACCAGCTCGGCGACGTCCGCGTCCTGACGGTGGACCTCGAGCTTGCCGGCCTCGATCTTCGAGAGGTCGAGGATGTCGTTGATCAGCGCGAGCAGGTGCTCGCCGCTGTCGCGGATGTCGGACAGGAACTCCCGCTGGCGGGTGGAGAGGTCGCCGAAGCTCGGATCGGTCATCAGCTCCGAGAAGCCGATGACCGAGTTGAGGGGCGTCCGCAGCTCGTGCGAGACGTTGGCGAGGAACTCGCTCTTCGAGCGCGACGCTTCGGTGAGCGCGTGGTTCGCGCTGGAGAGCATGCGGTTCGCCGCCTCGAGCCCCTCGAGCGCGGTCGCCAGCTCGTGCGTGCGCTCGACGACCTTCTGCTCGAGCTCCGCGTTGAGGGCCTCGACCTCCTGCACGCGGCGCTCGTGCTCCTGGATCGCCTCGCGGTGCGCCTTGTAGAAGGCGAGCAGCAGCCAGCACGGGGGGATCGCGAGGGCGAGCACCCAGATCCCCCAGCTCTGCAGCGCCGCGAGCATGGCGGCGGCGAGCGTCAGCCCGGTGAAGTAGGCGACGGCGGTCCACTGGAACGACTCGCGCCAGACCACGAGGAACGGCGTCCGCTGCTGGAAGGCGATCGCGACGGTCACGAGGCCGGTGTTGACGAGGAAGTACGCGGCCGTCGCCGCGGCGAGAGGCGCGAAGGAAAGCCAGAGCGAGCCGCCGACCGTCCCGCCGGTCGCGAGGAACGACCAGGCGGCGACCGCGGAGGCGACCGTCACGGCCCCGAGGTTGAAGGCGGTGCGCAGAGGATGGAGCGGGCGGCCGGGGCGGACGAGCGCGCCCGTGAGGCCGACGAGCGCGACCAGGATCCCCTCGAGCGGGCCCATCACCGCGACCGCGACGAGCACGAACGGGTGCGTCGCGGTCAGCTCGGTCTTGAAGCGCGCGAAGCGCACCGGCCGCAGCCCGGCGAGCGCGGCGAGGGCCGCGAGCAGCGCCAAGGTCTGGAACGGACCGCCGCGGCCTCCTGCGACGGCGATGGCGAGCGCCGCGACCGCGCAGACGTCCACGGCCACGACGTAAGGCGTGAGCCAGCGCGACGCCCCGTTTCCGGCCGGGTCGGCGGACGACAAACGCACTACCCCCTGTCTGCAACGCGTGCCGGCTCGAAATACGCAAGAACGGTTCCGTGGGGCCCGATCCGGAATAGCGTCAGAGTTCGCGCCCGGCTGCAAGAATTCCGGGTCCCGCGCGCGGCGCCGGTGACACGTCGCGTAACCGCCCCTGCCGCTAAACGTCAGCGCGCTAGAATCGGCTCATGGCCGTCACGGTCGATGTCGTCTACGACGGGAACCTCGAGTGCACGCTGACGCACGGGCCGTCGGGACAGAAGCTGAAGACCGACGCCCCGATCGACAACCGGGGGCGCGGCGTCTACTTCTCCCCGACCGATCTCGTGGGCGCGAGCATGGGGTGCTGCATGCTCACGGTGATGGGGATCGTCGCCCGCGACCGCGGCTGGGACATGACCGGAGCGACCGCGCGAGTGGTGAAGGAGATGGGCGCTCAGCCCCGCCGGCACATCGCCCATCTGACCGTGGACATCACCCTCCCCGTCGCGCTCGACGAGCAGGCGCGCAAGGTGCTCGAGGGGACGGCGCGCGCCTGTCCCGTGCATGCGTCCCTCGGGCCCATGACGAAGGTGGATCTCACGTTCCACTACGCGTGAGGGTTCGCGCCGGCCGTCAGCTGCAGCAGGTTGGACCGCAACAGCTGGTGACGGCCGGCTTCGTCGCCCTCACGAAGGCGCTGACGAACTTGCCGTCGATCTCCGAGGCGAGCGCATCGACGTCGAATTCCTTCCCGGCCAGGAACTCTCGCGCGTCGGCCGCTCGATACACGCGAGTCGGCTCGATGCCGATATCGTCGAATCCGGCCCGGGCGAGCTTGGCGACGTACTCGTAGTCCCCGAGCGCCCCCGCGACGCAGCCGACCCACATCTCCATGCTCCGACGGATCGCGGCCGGCACGTCGCCCCGGACGACCACGTCGGACACGGCGAAACGTCCTCCCGGCTTCAAGACCCGGAAGGCCTCCCGTAGCACGCGATCCTTGTCGCCGGAAAGATTGATCACGCAGTTGGAGATGATCACGTCCACGGAGTTGTCCGGCAGGGGGATCGCCTCGATCTCCCCCTTGAGGAACTGGACGTTCCGGAGACCGCTCTGCTCCTTGTTCTTCTCGGCGATCGCCAGCATCTCGTCGGTCATGTCGAGCCCGTACGCCTTGCCGGTCGGGCCCACCCGGCGGGCGGACAGCAGGACGTCGATCCCACCCCCCGAGCCGAGATCGAGCACGACCTCACCCTCACTCAGATCCGCGAGCGCCGTCGGATTACCGCATCCGAGCGAGGCCTTCAGCGCGAGCTCCGGCAGCTCACCGGTCTGGTTCTCTTCGTAGAGATTCGAGGTGATCGGATCGCACGAAGCGTCGCTCGACGCCGGAGACGTGCCGCAGCAGCTGCTCCCCCCCACCCTCGCGCGGAGCGCCGCCTCTGCGTACTTGGCCCTCACGACATCCTTCACAGCCGGCGTTCCCATCATGTCCTCCTTCATTTGTCGATCGAGGTGACGACCTTCGACTTGACGACCTTGTTGCGCGTGCAGCACTCCGCGTACAGGAACCCGAGCAGCTCCCCGAGCGCGGTCGTATTCGCCCGATACCGGATGAAGACCTTTTCACGCTCGGCGGTGACCAGCTCATCGTTCTTCAGCTTCTCGAGGTGATGCGACAGCGTCGACCCGGCGATGCCGGTCTCGGCCTGGATCTCGTTGACGACCATCCCTTCGGGATGCGCCGCCAGGAGGAGCCGCATGATGCGCAGGCGAGGTTCCGCGCCGAGCGCGGCGAACATGTCCGAGAAGCGGGCGGTTTCGGACTCGGGGGCAGCCATGCCCATATTTCTACAATCATCGAAATAATCTGTCAAGGACGGGGGGAGAGGTTGGCGTCCCCAACGGGATTCGAACCCGTGTCGCCACCTTGAAAGGGTGGTGTCCTAGGCCAGGCTAGACGATGGGGACATCCCTGATCGGACGCGGCGGCGCAGTCTAGCGAACCCCGGAAGCGGCGTCTATACTCGCCGCTTTCCGGGAGGGAAAACACCATGAGAAAGAAGCTGTTCGCCGCGTCGCTGTTCGCCATCATCGGATTCGGAACGCTCGCGCTCTTCGCCCCGGCCACTCCGGTCCAGGCGAAGGAGTGCGTCATTTGCCCGCAGATCGGCATCCTCTGCGGAGACTGCTACCGTCTCGTCCCCCAGAACTGTAACCGGTGCGCGCACTGCGAGCGGATCCCGGGCTGTCACTGATCACGTCATGAAGCGCGCTCGGGGTCGAAGACGACCCCGAGCGCGTGACGATCGGTTCGACCTTGGCGCGGACTATCGTCCGTGCGGTTCCAGAATGGCGAGTCGGTACTCCCCGGCGCGGAACGCCTGCACGAGAATTCGCCCCCCGTTGTCGATCGCCGTGGCTTCTCTGAGCTCCCACCCCTCCCGATCACCGACGAGCTGGTTCAGGTCTCGAACCGTTCCTCCACGCCAGAGAGTCGCGACCGTCGTGCTCCGCTGGCCGGGAACAGGGACTCGAGAGGTCCCCACGATGTCTCCGCGATCGTTGATGTCCCAGGCTATGGAATAGGCACCCGCGATCGATCCGAGGTCCCGCATCTCGCCCCGCCGCCATGCGAAGGCATGAAGCTCTCGCCACCCTTCCGAGTTGACGCTCGTCTCCGAATAGCCGACGACCTCGCCCGCCTCGTTCACGCCGTAGGCCTCGCTCCACTCGCCACCGAGCGTGCCCAGGCTCATCATCGTCGATCCGTCATGGACGAATGCCACGTGCGCGTACCCGTCTCCCGACGAGGACGGCGTCGCGGTGGTCGCCCAGCCGACGATCCAACCGTGTCGGTTCACGTCGAGAGCCTCCGCATCCGGGCCGCCGAGACGACCGATCTCGCTCGGGACGCCGTCGATCCAGCGACATGCGCGAACGGCCTCTCGACCGACGCGTGGATCGATCGCCGCGCTCTGGCATGCGCCGACGACGATGCCGCGTCGATCCAGATCGGTCGCCGCGCCGAACGGCCCACCGAGTGTCTGCAGCTCGACGATCGCTTCGTCGGTCCACTGTATCGGCCGCGTCACGAATTGACCGCTCTCCGTGGTTTCCCCCGTGTCCGCCAGGCCGACGATCGTCTCTCCATCACTCGAGATGCCGAGAGCGTAGGAGTTTCGCCCCCCCAGCGTGCCGAGCGTTCGAGAACCCGCGGTATCCCAGACGATCGCGCGATAGTCGGAGGAGTCCGCGCACTGCAGATTGCCGATCACGGCACCCGTATGAGCGAGGCCATGACCCAGGAGGAAGTAGCTGCTGCAGCCGGCGGGTACCGGAAGGACCTCGAGGCGGTAGGCCGGCGCCGCAGCGGTCAGCGCTGCCAGGAATCCAAGCCGGATGGCGAGACTCACGTACACCTCCACGGCATCTTACGCGCGTGGCGTTGGGCCGCTAGGTTTCGGCGGGGCCTAACATACCCGTGTGACACCCTGCCGCTACGCAGCCCGACGATCGCTCGTGCTGATGTGCTCGGTGATGCTGACCCTGTCTGCGATTCTCGTACCGAATCTGCGAAGACTTCTTCGCGAGGACGTATTGCCGCTGCCGCCAGGTTCACCGATGCCCACGGCGGCTCCTTGGGGACTCAATCGCGAGTTCCTCTTGCCGGAGACTTCCAAGATTCTCTTCGTGGTCGCTGTGAGCTCCGGCCGGGAACCTCTCAGCGAACCGCTGGATCACCTCGCGGCAATTGGCTCCACCTACGGCGAGCGGCCTGCGAGCTGGATACGCCTCGGTCAACCGGGGGCGCCCAGCGTTCACTGGGACGAAGCGGGCCGCCTTCATTGCGACACGGGATCGACACTCGACGTCGCGACGTCCTACGTGTTCATTCGATTCGTCGGACACGGCATTCCCAACTTTGGTTTGACTTCCTACCTGGAGCCCTCGTCAGAATGCGGGAACCGTCCTTTCTGGGAGATTCAAATCGCGCAGGAACGGGTCGCCGATGCAGCGATGCTGTGGATGGACCGGCGTCGGCTCGAGGAGCATGACCTCGTTCACGAATACGGTCACGTGCTTCGACTCGGGACGAATCCAGCCCATGCGTTCATGTCCGGTGGATCCCACTGTGTCAATCCGGACTGCGCCCTCGCATTGCCTCGGACGAAAGCCGTGCTCTACGCGATCTACCGGACGGGCATGACGTTCCGCAACAATCGAGACTACTGCTCGGAGTGCAAGCTGGACATCGATCGGGCGAAACGTTTCTGGCGAACGGGAGAGAGGTTCGAACAGCCCGTGGAACGAATGCCGGCTGATCCTTCACAGTGGATCGAGAAGCTCCCAGTGACGGCTTTTCGGCCGCACGGTGTGGGAGAGATGATCCTCGTCCCGTACGGCAAGCGCGCCATGCCCGCGCTCATGCGACGGCTCGCCGGTCTGCCCGGTGGCTCCACGGACTCGCCACGATCCTTCGCGTCGTCATTGGCGCAGGCGATCATCATGGTCGAAGCGCGCAGACGAGCGAATTGCGTCTGCGACGCGACGATCACTCCCGGTGACCAGAGTCTGGCGATGCTTCGCTGGTGGGAGGCGGAGGGCGACCGATTCATGATCGGTGACGGTTGGGCGCTTCCGCCGGAGGTCGTGGTCGATTTGACCGGCGCGGCGAGCACGCCTGTCCCTGCGAAGTAAGCCGCAGGACGCCCGAGGGGGGGGCGCTACACACTCCCTCGGGACCCGATTTCGAGCGTGCAGCCATCCCCTGGACGCCGTACGCTCTTCTCGGCGCCATCTACGGGGAAACCATGAGTCGCATCGCGTTGGTGGTCTCGGCGGTCGTCTTGGTGGGCGGAACCGCGCGCGCGTGGGTTTCGATCCCGGCGGAGCGACTCGGCGTCGGCGAGTCGATCGCGGCATTCGCAAATGGCGACTGGGTGGCTACGGCGACGTTCTACGACTCGCTTCCCGATCGCGCGGACAACGCGGTCGTGCGGATCGACGGCGCCACCGGAGGCGTCGTGTGGCTGAGCGAGCTGGATGTCGCGGACACCGACGACTCACGACAAGTCGCGATCGATTCCGTCGGCAACGTCGTGACGTTCAACTTCTTCAAAGGGGTCGTGTGGAAGCTCGACGGAGCCACGGGCCAGGTCCTGTGGCAGAGCGACATCGGCGCCTTCGCCCAGAGCGGCGCGTTCGCGCTCGACGCGCACGACGACATCCTGGTGGGAGGCGCGATTTCCGCCGGCTCGGGCTCGTTCACGCACGATCTCGTTGTCAAGCTCGGCGGCGCGAGCGGGGCCACTCTGTGGAGCGTCGAGGGGACAGATTTCGACGTGGTGGCGCTCTCCGTGGGCGCCGAGGGAGACGCGTTCGCGGTGTCTGGCAACACGCCGGGCACCACGACGTCGGTGACCGTGCGCCGGCTGTCGGGAGTCGACGGAAGCGCGATTTGGGGAACGTTGCTGCTCCCCGAGGGCTTTGCGACAGTGCGGGTCTGGGACGCGCGGCTGGACGGGGTCGGGCGTTTCGTCGTCCTCCTCGGATCGAGGAAGGATGCGGACAACTTCTGGGAGATCCGATCGCTCGATGCGGTCTCGGGAGACCTCGCGTGGCGCACGACGATTCAGGGAGCTTTCCATGACAAGTCGCGCGATTCCGAACGGCCGAGCGCACTCGCCGTGTCGGCCGGTGGGACGATCTACGCGGTCGGGACGCTCGGCTTGCCCGCGCTCCAGGAGAGTCTCGCGGTCGTCGCTCTCGACGCGGCTTCGGGCGACGAGCGCTGGCGCTACGTCCTGCCGAAGCGCGGGATGGTCTCGAGCATCGCCAGGGCCGTCGTGGTCGAGACGGACGGATCGCCGGTCGTCACAGGACAGACGGTCGGCAAGGGCTCCGACAGCGGCATGTTCGTCTGCCGCTTGCGCCCGAGCGACGGACAGCCGCTCTGGGAGACGACCGTGAACCTTTCCTCCCCCCACCCGCTCGGCGACGGTGTCGCGGTCGCCCTCGACCCGAATGGGAACATTGGGGTCGCCGGCACGCTGGGCAACCCGCCCGACGACGTGAGAGCCGCGTTCGTGAAGCTCCTTCCGGACGGCGTGAGCTTCTAGGATCGGTCGACCACGACGCCGGGCGCGTGGGCGACTCTTGCCCCGCGCCGCATACCGCATACGATGATGCGACGCGGCGGGGCCGGCTCGATCGCGCGGGCTTGAGGCTCGCGGGGAAGGTCGTCGAGAGCGAGCATGCAGGCCCCCGCCACGTGAGCCGCGGGGCTCACCTGGCGGGT
>Ga0075428_100001358_pt1 | contig 25978 bp, 22 predicted proteins | sample RhiMetdeltSRZDD2_FD_75291 | JGI IMG/M metagenome (GOLD analysis project Ga0075428, IMG submission 75291) | Populus rhizosphere microbial communities from Tennessee, USA - Rhizosphere MetaG P. deltoides SRZDD2 | ecosystem: Host-associated > Plants > Roots > Rhizosphere > Soil | place: USA... | reverse complement strand
CGGCCTAACGGCCGCGATCGCTGCGTCGTGCGCCTCCCGCACGGCGGCACCAAGTCGCGCCAAATCCGACGGAACCGCGCCAACGGGCAGCGTTCGCGTCAGATCCACGGAGTATCCGTCGTAGACACCCCCGAAGTCCAGCACCACCCCATCACCGTGAAGTAGTCGTCGTCGACTTGGACGCGCGTGCGGGCGCGCACTGTTCTCGCCAGACGCCACGATCGTATCGAAGGCAGGCCGTTCAAAACCTTCCTCGCGGATCGCCGCATCGATGGCGGCCGCTATCTCCAGTTCCGTGCGGCCCTCACTGACGAACTCGGGAACTTTCCGCGCGACGCGCGACAACCGCCGCGCCGCTTCACGGAGAATTTCGATCTCCTCGGCATCCTTCACTGCGCGGCGTCGCTCGATCACCCGTTCGGTCGGGACGAGCACCGCCGTGGCACCGGAATCCGATGAGCCGCCAGGTGCGCTCAGACCCGCTGCCAGACGATTGAAACTTCCAACCGTCATCGAGGCGGCCTCGACTCCAATTCGCGCCGGGCACGGCAAGACCGCCAGCAACGCCGACAGCGTTTCGTCGTACGTGTGCTCGACCACCGAGATGTTAAAAGGCCGGCCGGCCGTGTCCTCGAGGACCCTTCTCGCAGCAGTCTGATACCGAAAATCGACGACGAGCGTGCAGCTATCCTGATGCAGCACGACGGCGCCGGCCGTTGCCGCCAGGCCGGTGAGGTAGCGCAGATTTGGAAGGTGTGTCACGACGAGCGCATTGAGATCCAAGGTCCGGAGATCGGCCTGCAAGATGGATATACGCCTGGCAGATGCCGAAACCGGCGCCGCAGTCATGAGATTAACGGGTTTAGCGGGCCGCAGTTCGCTGGGTTCGCGCGCGGATGATGGCGTTCAGGAACTCTTCTAGTCCTGCCAGGGCCGGATCAACAGGGCGAGGATACGTCGCATGGACTTCGGCGCGAGCCACCTCCTCCACTGCGTGAGTGGCGACCGCCATCAGCACCGGAGTTGATCCTGATACTGGAGGTTCAGGCCTTTCTTCGGGTGGACTGACGGTCAGAGGTGCTGAAGGCTCTGCTTGGGGTGTTTCCGCCTCGGCCGTCAGATTCGCCGGCTGGACCTCTAGCTTGTCGTCGACGCGCATCTTCAGCGGAATCCGCGATATCGGTGCCGCCGCGGGCGGCGGTTCAACATGCTCGACGGGCGGAGCAGGTTGTGCGGACACTTCATCCGGTTCAGCATGCTCAACGTGCTCCTCACCGATCCGATGATGGATCTCCGCGAGCCCGCGAATCGCCGCGAGATTTTCCGGCGCGAGTTTCAGAACGTATTCCAGTTCGGTGCGAGCTTCCGGAAGGCGGCCGACCTCGATGAGCGCCCGGCCCAGTGTGACGTGAGCGGAAAGGTAGGACGGATGTCGAACGAGACCGGTCGTGCACGTCTCGATCGCTTCAGCGAATCTCCCGGCGCGGCGATATTCCTCGGCCAGCGCCGCAAAGGCAATCGACGCCGGGTCCGACTGGACCCGGCGTTTCAATTCCTCGATGCGTGGACTGTCAGCCACGGGCGAGCCTTACTGCACCTGCACCGTCTTGGTCACTCGTCCGACCTTCCCGGTGCTGTCGGTGACTGTGAGGGTGACGTTATAGCTGGCCGCTGCGCCGTACGCGTGCGTGGGTGAAGCCAACGTACTGCTGCCCCCATCGCCGAAGTCCCAGGAGTAAGACGCGATAGTGCGTCCCGGCGCCGCCTGCGATCCTGACGAATTGAACTGCATCGTATGCGTCGCGTTCGGCGGCAGCTGCGAGAACGTGAAGTCGGCCGTCGGCGCATCGGTGGTGACGGTGACCGAGGCGGTCGTCACGCCTTGCCGTCCGACGTCGTCAGTCACCACAAGGGTGACCGTGTAGACACCAGCTTTCACGAAGTCGTGGGTCGTGATCGCAGTCGTCGTCGTCTTCTGCGTGCCGTCGCCGAAGTCCCACGCATACGAGCGGATCGTCCGACCCGGCGCAGCCAGACTGGCCGATGCGTTGAAGTTGACAAAATCACCGACCAGCGGTGTTGACGGTGATGTCAGGAAGCTCGCCGTCGGCGCCGTCCCGCCGCCCACATCTATGGTCTGTGACGTCGACGCGCTTCGGTTGTACTGGTCGGTGACGGTCAGCGTCACTACGTAGGTGCCGGGCGCGTTGAACGCGTGCGTGGCCGTCCGGCCGCTGCCGGTCGCGCCGTCGCCGAAGTTCCACGAGAACGACACGATCGGATTGTTCGGCGCCGCGGTGCTCGTCGAGGCATCGAACAGCACGTTCTGGTGGTCGGTCGGTGAGCTCGGCGTGAAGGTGAATGCCGGCTGGAGACCATCCGGCGGGACGACGATTCCGGGCGGGATGAGCCGGATCGACGCGAACCGCGTCGTGCTGTTGCCAAAGCCGCCGGTCCCGTTCCTGTCGAGCGGCGTCACCCCGATCTCCACGATGGTGCCATTGTCGACCGCCGGTCCCGACGGAAGCGCTGGCGCCGTATACATCAACCGTGCTTCACCATTTGCATCGGTCACGAGGTTGCGCGCGGAGACTGAGCCGAAGTCGGCGCGGACGCCGTCGACAAAGATCCCGGTGATGACCGACACGTCCCTCTTCGGTGCTCCGTTCGAGTCGCGCGCTGTGATTGTGACCAGCGACTGAGAGGATCCGTCTTGCACCAGAATCTCGGGCTGGGTCCTCAAGGTGATCGAGACGCCAAGCTCAGACGGCCCGGTGAGCGCAGGCGTCTCCTGGCTCTTCATCGTACAGCCGAGCGAGGTCGCCGCGATCGCGGCCGCAAACGTGATTATCCACCGCATCAATGCTGGTTTCTTCATATCTGAATCACCGGCGACCGGCGACGCCCCGATCGGGAACTCGACAGGTCATTTGGGATCCCCAAAATTCGCGAAGGTGACGTCGACATTGCCTGTCACGCTGACTTCCCGGCCGGTCTGGTCGTGTCCGTAGAAGGTCACTCTGGCAATCGTCGAGAGAACGATCGGATTTGTTGCGAGTGCCGCGAGAGGCGCTTCCATCTTTGCCTGGTTGCGCACGAGCGTGAAGCCAAGGGTCGTGTCGCCCGACACCGTTCCTGCAAGGCCGCCGTCGAACGCGTAGGGGACGTCGATGCCTTCTATGTTGTGGCCGTCCGAACGCACATACTGGACGTGATACTGCGTCACAGTTATCCAATTGTTCTGCGTCGGCGTGACCGGCGATGAGGCCGGTCCGGGATCCTTGAGGCCAAGCTTGAACGTCACCCGGGCAGGATCATTGAAGATGGTCGCGACGTCGTCTTTGACCGTGATCACGTCGGACGCGAGCCCTGAGCCAAACGTAGTCGGGTCCGCGCCGGAGGCTGCTTCGATTCCTCCAATGATCAAGTAAGACGAGGCCGTGCCCTGCCGCGTCTGATCACCGCACGAGGAAACAGCTGCAGCAAGGGCGACAGCGCCGGCCAGGCGGATTCCAGAACCCCAGACCACTTTCGTCATCTCGTCAGCCTCTGATGATGCGAGGTGTGATGAAAATCAACAGCTCGCGGCTTTCATCCGACGTCGTGTCACGTTTGAAGAGCCACCCGAGAAGCGGCAGTCGGTACAACCCGGGCGTGCGCTCGTTGGAAACCTGTTCGCGGGTCACGAAGATTCCACCAATGATCGTGGTCGCGCCATCATCGACCTGCACCTGTGTGCGCGCGCGCTGGGTGTCGATCGGAGGAATACCGTTAACCTGGCGACTGAAGTCCGGTGTCGCGTTTTCCAGCGTGATCTGCATGATCACGGTGTTCGCTGACGTGATCTGCGGCGTCACCTGCAGCGTCAGCGCCGCATCCTTGAAGCTGACGGTGACCGTGTTATTGGCGACGGTCTGAATCGGAATCTGGAGACCCTGCGTCACCTCTGCGGCGACGTTGTTCTGAGTAGTCAGGCGTGGCGTCGAGAGTATACGTCCTTTACCACTGCGCTCGAGTGCGGAGAGCGCCACATCAATATTGAACGCGCCGTTCACGGCGCCGACCGCCAGACCGATTGCGGAGCTCGCACCTGGAACCGGCAGGTTCACGACGGTCCCGGTCGAATCGTTTGCCGTTGCGCGATTGTCGGCCGGAGAGTTGACAGCACCGGTCCGTCCATTGAGCGTGCCGTTGTTCGGGAAGGCGAGGCCCGTCGTATTTCCAATGCCTGGTGTGGCCCGGCCGTTTAATCCCCATTGCACGCCGATGGCCTTGGCAAACTCGCGCGTCGTCTGAACGACGCGGGCTTCAACCTCGACTTGCGGTTCAGGACGATCGAGGGCGCCGAGGAGTGCCGACACGGTCTGCAGACGATCCGGCAGATCAGTGACGATGATCGTGTTCGTGCGCGCGTCGACCTGAATCTGTCCGCGCTGCGACAGCGCCGACTTCACAAGCAGCGGCGACACGTCTCCGGCTTTCGCGTAGCTCAAAGAGAATGTCTGCACCCGAAGATCGCCGGCGAGCGCCTTCGCCTCCGCCAGCTTACGGCGATCACCCTCTTCTTCGGCGAGCACCGAGAGCGGCGCGATTCGGACAATGGTGCCCTCGGCCACATATCCCAGCTTGTGGGTCTTCAAGAGCGTCTCGAACGCTTGATCCCATGGAACGTCGCGCAACACCACGTCAATTGGTGTCGCCGGCACCGACGGATCGATGATGATGTTCAGACCACTGATCTCGTTGAAGTAACGAAGAACAGAACGGAGATCCGCACCAGAAAAGTCGAGTGTGATGGGGGTGCCTTTGTACTGTTTCTCGCCTGTGCCGGTGATCACCTGCTGCGTGGGCCGAGGCGCAGCCTGCGGCGGCACGCTGAGCGGTGGCGCACTTGGCGGTACCGGAGCCTGCGGGGTGACCGTCTGCGCCGCTACGGCCTGCGGCGGTGCAGGCGGCGGCGCTGCGGGCGCCGTTTGCTGACGCGCCGCAGCCGCCGCTGGTGGCGCCTGCGGACGGGCCGGACCCGACGCCTGCGGCGTCTGCACCTTCGCCGCGGCAGGAGCCGCGACCGGCGGCGTGCTGACCGGAGTATCTTTCGGAGTGATCGCTGCCGCGTTCGCAATCGCCTGCTCGAGAGGAATGTCTGGCTCGGGATCAGCAGTCTTCCCGCTTGACGCCGGCGTAGTCAGCAGCACCGTGCTCGATTTCTGCGGCGGCTCGAACACGATTGCGAGATCGCTACCTGTAGTGCCGGCTCGCTCGACGTGGTAAGTGGCGCCGTCGGCGACGTCCATGACAACGCGAGTGATGAGCGGAGTGCGGCTGTTGACCGACACGCGCACGCGCTTCACAAGCGGCCCCTCGACGTTCACCAGCGGAGGTGCATTCGACGTGACGTTTGGAAAGTCCAGCACAAGCCGGCGCGGTGCTCCCTCCGCTTCCGAAACATCCGCCGGAGTCAGCCGACCGTTGCCACCAAGCGTGATCGTCGTCCCTGCAGGCGTGTACCGGGAACGGACGCGATCGAGGATGGTCGCGGCCGGCGCCTCGACCGAAGCCTTGACCACATCGATCGCACCGCGTTTCGGCGCAAGAGCGATGGGTAATTGCGCCGCAGGCTCTGGCGCCGCAGCGCGAGTGGGTGCGGTCAGTTCAAGTCGAATGGTGTTCCGCGCGCTGCGAACGGCGTAATCGAGCGGCCGCGACAGCGCCAATCGGACGCGCGCCACGGTCTGACCGGTGTCATTGGTGCCCTCTTCGAGCGTGACGCTCGTGATGGCGTCGCGCGGGTCGGCCGCGACATTTGCGCGGGCGTTCGTATCAAGAGATACGTTGCGTAATTCAACGACAACAGTCAGCGCGTCCGGACGCTTCACAACATACGCGGCCGGTTCGGTTGACTCGATCACGACGGCGTTTCCCTGGGCCGATACGCCCAGCAGACGAGCCGGTGTGGCGCCTGCCGAGAGCGACAGACTGCTGCCGAGCGCCAGCGATACGACAATCGCCAGATGCCACGCGCCGGCGCCCGAGAAAACGGTCGATCGCAACTGCTGCCTCATCCACGCCCCCCCTCGGCGGATCTCAGGACTTTCCGAATCTCTTTCTGCTTCACCAGAGAGAGCGGATCGTTGACATCCTGCGAGAACACCACCGCGTCCTGGACGATGGATTTCACCGAACCATCCATCAACCGGTCTCCCGCTTTCACGACGTACGTCTTGTTGTCCGGCCCCTGAATCAGCGCAACGAATCCAGTGCTGTTGCGCACGATGCCCTTCACGCTCACCTCATTAATGAGAAGTCCGGGGATGCCGGCCGGCCGCGCTCCCTGTGTCTTGGGATCGTTACCGCGTCCGATTAAGCTCACGAACGGATCGCGACGTCCCTCGGGGTTGTAGGTGAAGGGCGCTCCCGCTTCAGCCGGCTGCGCGTTCTGTTCCGCCGGCGCGGAGGCTGACGCGGGCACCCCGCTTGGTGGCGCCGGAGTCTGGCCAGGCTGCTGTGCGAACGCGCTGCCACACACCGTCGCACTCATCACGAGACTCACGAGCAGCACCGGCACGAAACCCATCCTCGGCCTCATTTCGTTGACGGCTGCTTCGGCACGATGCCGCGCCCACCGCGACCCGTTGCTGGAGCCTTGCTTTCCTGAAGCACAAACGTCGTCGCGACGCACTCGGCTTCAATGCTCGCCGTGGGATCCTGTGCCTGGCGCGGCTTGATCACGATTTCGCCGACGTTGATGATCCGTGGGAACTTGCTGATGCGATCGAAGAACAACCCGAGGTTGTGGTACGTGCCCTCGGCGCGCAGCTTGAACGGCAGCGCGGCGTACATCGCCTCCTGCTTGGGTTCCTGCGGTGTGAATCGCTGAATCGTCAGGCTTGATTGCGTGGCGAGTCCCTGGACGCGACGCAGAATGTCGGCGACGTCTTTCTGCTCCGGCAGCACGGCGCGCAGGTTCTCCAGACGCCGTTCGAGTTCGGCGACCTCTGATTGGAACTGCGGCAAACGTCGCGCGGTGGCGACGCCCTTTGCGATGTCCGCTTTCAGCGCCGTCAACCGCGTTTGTCGCGCGTTGATATCGGCCTGCATCTCCGATACGTAAAACTTCCAGAAGCCAAACACCGCGAGGCCCGACACGACGACGAATGCGCCGATCTGGGCGTACCACGGGAGTTTGCTGAGCGAAATATCCATGTAATCCCTGTTCGTATCGGAGGCGCCGAACTCTGCCTTTAGCTGCCTATTTCTTCAACGGCGGCACGCCGCGTCCACGGCCGGCCGGAGCCGGTGGTGGCGGCGGAGCCTCCGGATTGTTGAACACCGCTTTGATCGAAAACTTGAAAATGTCCCCCGACTTCGGGTCCGACATGACCTGGCTGTCGACGATGTCGACGGGCTTCTTGAACCACGTGCTGCCTTCGAGGCTCGCGACAAAATCGGAAAGGCCGGTCAGAGATGTCGTCATCCCGGCGAGCACGATGTTGTCCCCCTTCTGATTCATCTCGGTGAGCCACAGCCGCTCGGGCACCGCCTTACTGATCTCGTCGAGGATGTGGACGGGGCCGCTCTGACCGCGGCGAAGTTGCTCGATGAGCGTCACGCGCTGCTGGAGCTGCGCTTTGCTCGCTTCGAACTTCTGCACCTGCGCGAGAACGGATCGCAGCTGCTGCATCTCGCGCTCCCCCTTCGCTAGTTCCTGGTCGACTCTCGTCGAGGCGCGATGAAGCGACCAGAACCACCAGCCAACGAAGAGCGCCGTGCCAATCAGAATCAGACTCGCGGCAATCGTCACCCGCTGCGCCGCGGGAATCACCACACCGGTACTGCGTTTTCGCTCACGATCGACGGCGAGGAGGTTGATGCGGATCATCGATCGCCCACCCGACGCAAGGCGAGGCCAACCGCAACCGCCGCCGTCGGCGCAATCTCGGCCGCTGATTGAATCTGGAATTTCTTGGCATCGAACCCGACACGCTTGAATGGATCGAGCCCTTCCACCGGGGCGTCGAAGCGATCGCTCAGCATCTCGGTGAAGCCTTCGGCCCGCGACGCACCGCCGCTCAGCATGATGCGATCGATTCGGTCGGAGGAGGCGGTGGTCTTGAAGAAATCGAAGGTCTTCTGAATCTCGAGCATCACGTTTTCGGTGACGGCACGAAGGACCGGCTTCGCGTCCTCGTACGTGACGCCATCGACGGGCATCCCGCGCTTCAACTGGTCCGCCAGATCAAACGGCAGGTTGAGTTCTTTCTGGAGCGCCTCGGTGTAGGCGTTGCCGCCGATGGAAATATCGCGCGTGAATACCGACTGGTCGCCGTTGAGGATGTTGATGTTCGTGGCGCTGGCACCCGCATTCAAGAGCGCGACGATGGCGCCAGGCTCGATGCCGTAGTTCACCTCGTACGCGTTCTGAAGCGCGAACGCGTCGACATCGACAACCACCGCCGACCGGCCGGCCTGAGCGATCACACCGGTGTAGTCGGCAATCTTTTCTTTCTTGGCGGCGACCAGCAGCACGTCCATGGTCGCCTTGCCGGCGTCCCCCCCTTTATCGAGGATCTGATAATCGAGATTGACGTCCTGAATGTCGAACGGGATGTACTGCTCGGCCTCCCAATAGATCGACTCGGCGAGCTCCCCCTCGGACATCTGAGGAAGCGTGATCTTCTTGACGATTACAGCGTTGCCGGAGAGAGACGCAGCAACGTCCTTGGTCTTGATGGCGCCACTGGTGAACAGTCGTCGAATGGCGTCGGCGACTGCGCCGCCGTCAATGATGGCGCCGTCGACGATACTGTCGGGAGGGACAGCCTCGGAACCAAAGGCCGACACCTTGAATGCCTTGCCAGCCGGCTTGAGTTCAACCGCCTTGACGGCGCTCGAACCGATATCCAGACCGACCAGAGATTTCGCTCTGCGAAACACCGGCTATGTCCAATCCTGTGATCGACCCAACTGGTTATTGGAGAATCAGTTGCCGCCTTGAACCCGGGGGTGTGCTCCTTCGGTGAGGGTCACACGGATCCACGAATTCCAGCTCGTCTGGCTGATTTATCGGCACTTGAGGCGGCAAGCGCGATGCCACGGCCGAGCGAGTGATCAAAATCGGCAGAAACGGGCAATTCTGATATGAAGGCCTCGTCGCGCGGGGCGTCGGCGTGCCGATTTTTGTATGTGAGTAACAGAAATGTAATGCAGAAACTGCACAGGTTGGCGTAAGGGAGACTATTGCCCCGCTGCCTTGACAACGACGGCAAACGCCGGTATCCTTTTGGTTTGCCGTCCTTCGAACGAGGCTGACAGCCTCCATATTGCTTCGGTGAGTCCGCCGGAGCCCCGGTGAAGGCCGCCGAAAGGGATCGGAATGGGTTCGTTTGTCCCCACCGCCGGAAGTGTGCAGCGGCAGTGGCATGTTATCGACGCCGAGGAAATGGTGCTCGGCCGGGTCGCGACCGAAGCGGCGCGACTACTCCAGGGAAAGCACAAGGCGATCTATACGCCTCACCTCGACACCGGCGATCACGTCGTCATCGTGAATGCCGCCAAAGTGCGGCTGACGGGCCGGAAGGAAGAACAGAAGATCTACCGCTATCACAGCGGTTACGAGGGTGGTCTGCGCGAGGAGCGCGCCAAGGATGTTCGCCAGAAGAATCCGGTCCGCCTCGTCGAGGAGGCCGTCCGTGGCATGTTGCCGAAAACCAAGCTCGGCGAAGCGATGTGGCGAAAACTGAAGGTGTACGCGGCTGGCGATCATCCGCACGCGGCGCAGAAACCCACGGCCGTGAAGGTCAAGACTAACAAGCGCGAGGGCGTATAGACGTGGCAGCAGGGATTCAGTATTACGGCACTGGCCGACGCAAGACTTCAACCGCGCGCGTGTTCCTCCGGCCAGGTTCCGGTGGAATGGTGGTCAACAGGAAACCAATCGAACAGGCCTTTCCGACCGAGGCGCTCCGCACCCAGATCAAGCAACCGTTGGCGGTGACCGAAACGGCCGATAAGTTCGATGTGCTCGCCACGATTAGCGGCGGCGGCATCGCCGGCCAGGCCGGTGCGCTGCGCCTGGGTATCGCGCGGGCGCTTGTCGAATACAACGTCGAGCTGCGGCAGCGGCTCAAGAAGGCAGGGTTCCTGACGCGCGATGCGCGCATCAAGGAGCGGAAAAAGTACGGACAAAAGGGAGCGCGTAAACGTTTCCAGTTCAGTAAGCGTTAGAGAAAGGGAGTTTCCAGTTACCAGTTACCAGTTACCAGTTGCCAGACTGGAAACTGGAGACTGGCCACTGGTAACTGTTATGGAGGCAATTTGACCGGCATCGCGTTGAAGGATCTGCTCGAGGCGGGCGTCCACTTCGGACACCAGACGAAGCGCTGGAACCCGAAGATGAAGCCATTCATCTTTGGCGAGCGAAACGGAATCTACATCATCGACCTCGCAAAGACCGCGAAGCTGTTCCGCGATGCCGAGCAGTTCGTCTCGAACCTGGCGGCGGATGGACGGACGGTACTTTTCGTTGGGACCAAGCGACAGGCCCAGGATGCGATTGCTGAGGAAGCAACGCGAAGTCAGATGTACTTCGTCAACCAGCGCTGGCTGGGCGGGCTGCTGACCAACTTCTCCACCATTCAGCGCAGCCTCGCGCGGCTCCGTGATCTGGAAGCGATGGAGACCGACGGCCGGTACGAGTCACTCTCGAAGAAGGAGATCGCGCAGCTCGAGAAAGAGAAGCGGAAGCTTCAGAAGAACCTCGAGGGCATCCGTCAGATGCAGCGTCTCCCCGACGCGCTGTTCGTGGTGGACACGCGGAAGGAAAAGATTGCGGTCGACGAGGCCCGTAAGCTGAAGATCCCAGTCATCGGCGTCGTCGACACCAATTGTGATCCAGACGAAGTCGATTACGTGATCCCGGGCAACGACGATGCGCTGCGCGCGATTCGGCTGTTCGCCTCTCGCATTGCTGACGCGATCGTCGCCGGCAGGAGCATTCGGGAATCTGCTCAGGCTGACGAAGGCGGCGACGGCGAAGGCGACGACCGTGCCCGGCGCGGCCGCAGCAACCGTCAGACTCGCCCTGAGCAGGCGACATCCCCGGCGTCGGTGTAAGAAACCCGTCTCGGTTTTTTTTGCGCCGGCCCGCTTTGAGGCCGGCGTTGTTATGTACGCTTTCAGTTCTACATTCGGAGATTGAGCAATGACGGAGACTCAGCAAATGCCAGAGATTAACGCCGCCCTCGTGAAGAAGCTCCGCGACGCCACGGGCGCCGGGATGATGGAATGCAAAGCCGCCCTGACCGAAGCGAAAGGCGATCTCGAGGAAGCCACGACGATTCTCCGCAAGCGTGGTCTCGCGCAGGCGACCAAGAAGGCCGGACGCTCCACCAATGAAGGACTGATCGGCAGCTACATTCATATGGGCGGCAAGATCGGCGTGCTGGTCGAAGTGAACTGCGAATCTGATTTCGTCGCGCGCACTGACGACTTCCAGGCGCTGGCACGAGAGATCGCCATGCACATTGCGGCCGCGAGCCCGCAGTACGTGCGCCGAGAGGAAGTGCCGGCGGACGTGCTCGAGCGCGAGCGCGGGATCTATCGCGGGCAGATGGAAGGACAAAACAAGCCGGCCGCGGTGATCGACAAGATCGTCGAAGGTAAGCTGAATAGCTTCTTCGAGCAGGTGTGCCTGCTCGATCAGCCCTCCATTCGTGATCCGAAGATGACGATTGGCCAGGTCGTGCAAGCTGCGATTGCGAAGCTTGGCGAGAACATCTCGATTGCGCGATTCGTGCGATTCAAGCTTGGGGAAAGCGTGTAATACCTGTCGGTTTTTGGTTTGGGTTTTTTAGTTTTGCGTTTTAGTTTTGAGTTGTAGGTTGGGTTTTGGGTTTTGGTTCGGCGTTCGTGGTTTTCAGTTGTTCGTAATCCGGTTCCGACGACGCAGACAACTAACCACCACAAACTGCGGAACCAAAACTGAGAACCAAAAACCACAGACCAAAAACCGACAAGAAATACAACCCGTTCGCCATTGATATAATCGGCGGACTATGTCTCCCGCCTACCGCCGTGTCCTGCTGAAGCTCTCCGGCGAGGCCCTGATGGGCGAACAGCAGTTCGGGATCGATCCCAACGTCACGACGCAGATCGCCAAGGACATTTTCGAAATCCAGCAACTCGGCGTGCAGACCGGGATCGTGATTGGCGGGGGAAATCTCTTTCGCGGACTGGCCGCAAGCGCGCGCGGAATGGATCGGGCGACGGCCGACTACATGGGCATGCTCGCGACGGTGATCAACGCGCTGGCGCTACAGGACGCGCTCGAGCATGCCGGCGTCAACACTCGTGTCGCAACCGCGATTGAGATGCGAGCCGTCGCCGAACCATTCATCCGCCGGCGCGCCGTCCGCCACATGGAAAAGGGACGCGTCGTCGTGTTTGCAGCCGGCACCGGCAATCCCTACTTCACCACGGATACCGCGGCGGCTCTTCGCGCGATGGAGATGAGAGCCGACGTCATTCTGAAGGGAACAAAAGTCGACGGCATCTATACTGCCGACCCGATGCTCGATCCCAACGCGACGAAGTTCACCGAGATTTCCTATCTCAAGGTGCTCGAGCGCGGCCTGAAGGTCATGGATGCGACGGCGATCTCTCTCTGCATGGACAACAAGATGCCGATTGTCGTGTTCAATCTTCGAACCGCTGGAAACCTTCGCCGCGTGATTGCCGGCGAACCCGTCGGAACCACCGTCACGGCATAGAGGACTGATATGGACGTGAAGGATCTGAAAGGCCTTTTCGCGGAAGCCAAAAAGCGGATGGACGCGCAGATCGAGCATGTGAAGCGCGAACTTGGCGGCGTCCGCACCGGACGTGCGTCGGTGACGATTCTCGATAGTGTTCACGTCGAGGCGTACGGCTCGTCGATGCCGTTGAATCAGGTCGCTTCGCTCTCGATTCCAGAGCCGACCCTCATCGTCGCCCAGCCGTTCGACCCGTCGCTCATGGGCGCGGTGGAGAAAGCGATTCGATCCTCAAACCTTGGGTTGAATCCCACCAACGATGGAAAGGTCGTCCGCATCCCGATTCCGACATTGACCGACGAGCGCCGGAAGGAACTCTCAAAACTCGTGCACAAGCACGCCGAAGACGGCCGCAATGGCGTGCGTCAGGTCCGCCGCGACGCGAATGATCGGTTGAAGAAACTGCTCAAGGATCACAGCATCTCCGAGGACGATGAACGGCGAGGACTTGACGAGGTCCAGAAGATGACCGATCAGCACATCGCGGTCATTGACGATCTGCAAAAGAAAAAGGATGGAGAACTGTTAAATAGATGATTGTCGATTGGTGACTGCGGATTCTCGATTTGATCGATTGGCGATTTGCGATTGAGATTGCGGATTGCCGATTTTGCGGCAACCCATCAATCGACAATCGGCATTCTCAATCGTAAACCGCCAATCAACAAAATCCGCAATCATCAATCCGCAACCCGCAATTCTTCCTGTGTCATTTTTTTCTCATCTCGAATGCAGCGTCCCCTGTGGCGCTGGCCCGCTCGATCCCCGCCGCGAGCATCATCTCTGTCAATGCGGCGCACCATTGCTCGTCCGATACGATCTCGATCGCGCGCGTCGCTGGACGCGCGACACGCTCGCGGGACGCGCAGCCAATATGTGGCGCTACCGGGAACTGATGCCGCTCTTCGACGGCGAGGAGCCGCTGACACTCGGCGAAGGGTGGACGCCGCTCATTCACGCGTCGCGCCTCGGCGCGGATCTTGGGCTCGAGCGTTTGTTCGTCAAAGACGAATCCCTCAACCCCACGAATTCATTCAAGGCGCGGGGACTCTCCGCCGCAGTGACCCGGGCGAAATACCTCGGCGCGACGATTCTCTCGGTGCCGTCTGCCGGCAACGCCGCCAATGCAATGGCTGCGTACGCGGCGGCCGCGGGGATCGCGGCGAAGGTCTTCATGCCGCGCGACGTCAAGCGGCCGTTCGTCCAGGAATGCGAGTTGTACGGCGCGGAAGTAAATCTGGTCGATGGCTTGATCACCGACGCAGGCAGAATCGCCGCCGAGCGTGGAAAACCCCTGGGGTGGTACGACGTCTCAACGTTGAAGGAGCCGTACCGCATCGAAGGAAAAAAGACGATGGCGTACGAGCTGGGGGAACAGCTCGGATGGAATTTTCCTGACTGGATCATTTATCCGACCGGCGGCGGCACCGGGATGGTCGGGATGTGGAAAGCCTTTGACGAGATGGAACGACTGGGATGGAAACCGATCGGGAGTCGTCCCAAAATGGTTTCGGTTCAGGCCGAGCACTGCGCGCCGATCGTGCGCGCGTTCGAGCAGGGAGCCGAGCGGTCCGAAATGTGGGTGAACGCGAAAACAATCGCCGACGGGTTACGTGTGCCGAAGGCGGTGGGCGACTTTCTCGTATTGCGGGCGGTGCGCGAAAGCGGCGGCACGGCGATCGCGGTTTCAGATCCGGACATGGTCTCGGGAATGCGCGCGCTTGGAAGTCGCGAAGGGATTAGCGCTGCGCCGGAAGGTGGCGCGGCTCTTCACGCCGTCGAAGTGCTGATCAAGGACGGGCGCATCAAGCCAACGGATACGATCGTCGTGTTCAATACGGGCGGCGCGTTGAAGTATCTCGACGTGCTGTGAGCTTCCGCCGCATGGTAGAATTGAAATTCGTGCCCAGTCGCAAGGTTCTTGGCCAAGCGGTTGCGTGCGAACCATCATCAAATCAGGGCGCGTAGCTCAGCTGGGAGAGCGCTGCGTTCGCAATGCAGAGGTCGCGAGTTCGATCCTCGCCGCGTCCACCAGCCAACTTTCGCTCGCAAACCCAGGCGAGAGTTGTTTCGGCATAGCTGCGAAGCAGCGAAGGCCGACTCACCGTCGCTCTCGAGCGCGCCGCGAAACGACGCCTGCCAAAGCGCGGATTTCGTCGATGTCTGCCGTGATCACTCAATTTGCCGCAATTACAGGAGTGCAATACGGCGTTACATTTTCGTGCACATTGACAGAACTCGTCGTTTGACGACGGCCAACGTGTGCTGTTTGCCGCCTGATTCGAGCCGGGACGCCGCACACATTGCTGTGGAGCGGAGGTTGCACGCCGTGGTCTGTTCCGAAAATGTCAGAGCCATCGACTGCGACTGCTGCCTCGTTGTCCGCCTCGGGATACGAAGACGGTCTCGGTCGTCGCTCGCTCGAGATCGACCGTGAATCCGGAGCGATGCTCGAGCGGCTGCACCTGCGGCCGGAACTCGGGGCATTCGAAGCGTTCCTTCGTGAACGAGTCGCCTTCACCACCTCGTTTGACGACGATCGATTTGCCAAGGTCAAAGGGATCGAGCGGGATCCGCGCAGTGGACTGACCATAATTTCACAGTTCGTCGCAGGCACCCGGTTATCGGATTTGTTGGAGGCGGCAACCGGGCTTCCGGCGGACGAAGCGACCTGCCCGAGCGTCGACGCGGCGCTCGGATTCCTGCTGGAAATCCTCCCCGCGCTGGGCTCGCTGCATGAACACGGTGGCCACGCCCACGGCACGCTCTCGCCCGGCCGCGTCGTCCTCACGCCCACCAGTCAGGTCGTCGTTCTTGACTGGCTGTATGGCCCGACGATCCAGCGTCTGCAGTTCAACAAACGGCGGCTGTGGTCTGAGTTCGGAGTCGCGGCGCCTACTGCTGCGGGACCGCTGAAGCTGGACATCCCGGGCGATGTCTCGCAGGCATCGCTGATGGCGATGATGATCGTGCTCGGCAGACCGCTCCGCGAAAACGAATATCCCGACGCACTCGGCACCCTTATCAGTGAAGTGATCGAGATCGCACAGATTCGAGGGAGCAGCGCCTTCGGAGCGGCACTCCAGGCGTTTCTCGAACGAACGCTGCCTCTCGCTAGTCGAACGCCGCACGCAAACGCGGCCGAAGCGGCCTCCGAAGTTCGGCACATCGCGCGTGAAATCGGTGTTAGTCGCTGTCGAACAGCGTTGACGGCATTCGTCGACGACATGAACCGTGTGCTCGCGGAGGAACGCGCGCAGGCAGAACGTGAGTCCCAGGAGTCGGACCTTCTCGGGATTGACGCCGCGGTTGATGAATTGACGGCCGCGATGATTCCCGATCTCTCGAGGCCGGAAGAAGACTACGGTGTCTCGGATTCCTCCCATGCGATCGAGCCTGCGCTCGAGTCTGCTCCCGTGTCCTTCGATGAATTCGATCCATCGATTGGCGTGGACCTGTTCGAAGATCCACCGACGGTCGCGGCGGAAACGGTCGATGCAGGTCGCGACATTGTGCCGGAGCTCTCTCCGTCGTTTGAATACGCCCCGCCAGTCGAGATCGAGCCGGCACCGGCGGCTCTCACGCCGGTTGTTTTCGAGAGAATCGTTCCTCCTGAACCCTCTCATCGCGCGGAACCCGAGCCGATCTGGCCACCCGTCGCCATCGAACCGGAGCCTGTGGTGGTGCCGGTGCCTGTCACGGCTGCTCCGCCAGCGTTGCCGCCGCCGCAGCCGCTGCCCGAGACGCCGAGTACCCCAACCCCTCACGTCGAGGCGACCGCACCCGTGATGCGGGAACCTGTGCCGACTAGTGTTGCGCCGGTGGCAGCGGCACCAGCGCCAGTGCCAACACCACCACCTGCGCCGACGCCGCAGCCAGCCGCCGAGCAGACGAAGGCACAATCAAAGCGGAAGAAGCGGGGAGCCAAGGGTCGTCGCGACAAGTTACGCTCGAATGCGGCGCCGGCCCCGCCGAAGCCCGCACCCGCACCACCCGCACCGCCGCCCGCGCCGCCGGTCGCGATCCCGATGCCGACCTACAATCCGGTGCCCGATCCATTCAGGAACGCGCCGGCAGCTATCCCTGTCGCTCGGCAACAACCGCCGCCACCGGGCCCGCCAGCCCCGCTCCGACTGAAGACCGACGCACCGGCGAATGCGCCACTACGCTTGAAGTCCGATTCGGCGTCAACCTTCAGTCCCGCGCCTCCGCGAATGGAGCGGCGCGAGTCACCTACCTTCGGCGCGCCTTCGTTCGGGTACGACCAATCCGAAGCCCCGAGCAACTTCCCGTGGCGGCTTGCGGCGGCCGCGATTGTTGGCGTCGTCGCGCTCATTGGCGTTGGCCGCTACTATCTTGCGAACCAGAAGGAACCGACCGAAGCCGTCGAAACCGCACCCGCCAAAGAGACGGCCGCACCGGAAAAAGTCGACGCCAGCAAACCAGGTACGGTGGCGATCACGACGCAGCCGGCTGGAGCGCACGTGTTCCTGGATGGAAAACCGGTGGGCGACTCTCCGGTGACGTTACAAAACGTCCCCGCCGGCAAGCACACCTTGACGTTTGTGACCTCGAGTGGAACGGTCAAGAAACCAATCCGCGTGGAAGCGGGCAAGGGCTTGTCGCTCGAAGTGCCCATCTATTCAGGGTGGCTCGCCGTGTTCTCACCGGTGACCCTCGATATCGCGGAGAACGGCAAATCGATTGGGACGACCGAACAAGGGCGTCTCATGCTCTCACCCGGCCGCCATACGTTGACGTTCAGCAACCGCGATATGGGCTACAAAACAACACAGGCGGTCGACGTGGAACCCGGTGAAGAGTCGTCGGTCACGATCCCCGCAACCGGTGAACTGAACGCGAATGCAACGCCATGGGCGGAAGTGTGGATGAACGGCAACAAGGTGGGTGAAACGCCTATCGCGGCTCTTCGTGTTCCGCTCGGGACGCACGAAGTCGTCTTCAAGAATCCGAAGTTCCCCGACCGTCAGGTCACCGTGACGGTGAGAGCGACGGCGCCCGCTATTGCCTTCGTGGATTTTACGAAGTAGCTTCGCTTCTTCGCTTCCCACTAATCGCTATTCGCTATTCGCCAATCGCTACTCGCTCCTCGAAAGAGCGCCCATTGCCCGAGCGCCAGGAGCGAGCAGCGAGGAGCGCGCAGCGTGGGTTTCGGTCCCCAGGCGAATGCCAACCTTCGGTTGTGAAACCCCATTTCGAAAGCGTAATTCCCCGTGCAACTTCGACGCCGCTATCGGCCAGTCAAATCCTCGAACAAATCAACGGCTTTCGATTCTGCGCAGGTTTTCATGTAGGTCAAGAGCCCGTGCACATGGCATTGCCCTTGCCACTCGGCGGCCATCGGTGTTCTGAAAGGTGACTTATGTGGAGCTGGATCTATTGTTACGTGACCGGGCACGACTACACCGTCTCGTGCGATAGCGGCGCGATGTTTCTGCGCTGCATCGTGTGCGGCCGGCGTTCGCAGGGGTGGATCGTGCATGCGAACGCAGATCACGCGCACTCGCATTCGACCAGAGTGTAGGGGCGGGCAGGCCCGTGACCAGTGTCCGGGCTAACGATCCATACCGTTCCCCCACGGTCGGATCTCCCTCGCGAGTTGACACATCGACGAGCGGCTGACGAGAATATTCGGATGGCCGTTCCCTGTCAGGCGTAGCCGCGGAGTGAGCGGACCTTCGGCGATCGCACGGGCTCTCAACACGCTGGCGGACCTCGCCGACGTACGGGGCGAGACATCCGAGGCCGCGGACTGCCGTCAGGCTGCGTCCTTCATCGCGACTCTCAACCCTGCCGCAACCACTGCCCTCCTTCAGCGCGCCCGCCAGGATCGGTTACACGACGATTCAGCTATCCCTCGTCGCATCCATCGCTCGGTCCGCGAACTCGCGGTTGCTGGCCAGGAGCCACTCATCGCTGCGACTCGGGGAACGCTACCAGGTCTGTACAAGGCGCTCCTCGGTCTGTCTGTGGTCGACAGCCACGAGGCCGCGCGGCTCGTGAGAGGTCTCGGAATACTCACGCTGGGAGATCTGCAGCACGCACTCGAGGTGGGACGCATCCTGCAGACGTTCGATGAGAGTCTCGATGCACGTCTTCGCCAGGCCGCTCCCGCGATCGGTAAAGACATGGGGATGGTGCCGCTCGGGCGGGCTCGCGATCTACTCGAGTCGCTCTCGGCGGCAATCACCGCGGCGTCGCCAGGACTCGAGGCACTGACGCCATCCGGCGACGTGCGACGGTACGAATCGCTGGTATCGGAATTGATTCTTGTCGGCCGTTCGCTCGATCCGCGGAGGGCGACCGAACAATTGTGCGCGGCCCGCGGCGTCGACGCGGTGCTTCACCATGGTCCAAAACGCGTCGTGGTCACGACCCAAGGCTCCGAAGTCGACATCCGCGTCTCAGCCATCGACGAATACGGCACGGTGCTCTTCTCGACGACCGGATCACGCGCCCATCTTCAGGCGATGCGCTCCCGCGGTGGACATCTAAAGCTCGCCGCGCGCGAAGAGGATCTCTATTCGCTTGCCGGTCTGCCCTACATTCCACCCGAGATCCGTCAGGGAACTGGTGAACTGGAAGCCGCAGCCGCGGGGACGCTCCCCCGCCTCGTTTCCACGGATCAGATCCGCGGAGACCTGCACATGCACACCATTTACAGCGACGGCGCCGATACGCTGGATGCCATGGTCGCGGCGTGTTGCTCGCTCGGGTATGAGTACATCGCGATTACCGATCACTCGGAACGCGCAGGTTCAGCGCGCACTGTGTCGCGTCGGGACCTCTCGCGTCAGCGCGCGGAGATCGAGGCCGCGCGGGAACGCTATCCGCAGATCACCATCCTCCACGGCATTGAAGTCGACATCATGGCCGACGGCAGCCTCGACTTTCCTGACCGCGTTCTCGAGTCGCTTGATATCGTCCTCGCCTCGTTGCACGAGTCCGAGCGTCACAACGGCAAGACGCTGACCAAGCGGTGCCTCAAGGCAATCGGGCATCCACTGGTCAACATCATTGCCCATCCGGCGAATCGGCTCGTCGGACGCCGCGCCGGATATCCGCTGGATTACGATGCGGTCTTTGCCGCGGCGGCGGAAACCGGAACGGCGCTTGAAGTGGACGGTGCGCCGGCACATCTCGATCTCGAAGGGGAACGCGCACGCGAAGCGATCGCGGCCGGCGTCACATTGACGATCGACAGCGACTGCCACCGGGCGCGGTGGCTCGAGCGTCAGATGAACATGGGGGTTGGGACAGCGCGCCGCGGCTGGGTTGAGCCGCGGCATGTGCTGAATACGAGATCGATCCAGGATGTGCGCGCGTTCATCGCCGCCAAGCGACGCGGCCGTTAGTTACTTCTTCGCACTGTTCACCGTCAGCTTGTCGACCACTTGACTCACCCCTTCGATTGACCGCGCATCAGCGATCGCCTTCTGACGCGTGGCGTCGGTCGCGACCGTGCCAGTCAATGTCACGACGCCACCCTTGGTCGTGACGTCGATATTCATGCCTTTCACATCGCGATCGAGAAAGTACATCGCCTGCACTTTTGTCGTGATCCACGTATCGGAGACTTCCTTGCCCACCCGATCGGCCACAGACCTGGCGTGCGCCTTCACCTGCTCGGCATTCGTCGATCCCGAACTCTTTTCCGGAGTATTCGAGGGCAACGGCTTTTCGGCCGGTGCGAGCGACAGTTTGTCGACGACCTGTTTTACGCCGTCGGTGGTTTTCGCCATCGCGACAGCCTGATTCCGTTGCGCACTACTTTGAACCGTTCCGGTCAACGTCACGACGCCGGACATTGTCTCCACCTTGATGTTGCGTCCCTTGATGTCCGGATCCATGAAGAACTTGGCGTACACCTGGGTTGTAACCCACGCGTCGTTCACCACCGTGCCGGTGTCGCGAGTGGACTGACTGAACGCGTGGGCGGGCGATGCCAGCACAGCGGCAACTAGTGTGAGTACGCGGATGAGCTTCGACATCCGAGATTCCCTCCGATAGGCACAGTGTAGCGCAGCCATTTTGTGCAATTTCTCCGACTGACTCCGAACTCCGCGATCTGGTAAACGGCCGTGCGCCACGGTGCTACCATGGATGAGCATTCTCAAGTCTCTCATGCGTATTGCTCTCCTCGTTCAGACAGTCGGTTTCAGCCTGTTGTTGGCTGGACAGGCACAAACACCTCCGCCGGCGCAGGACGTCGCTGCAGCCCTGCAGAAGAAATACGATGCAGTCCGGGATTTCACCGCAGACTTTGTGCACGAATCGGAAGGAGGCCTGCTGAGAAAGAAGCAGGTCGAACGCGGCCTCGTCCAGGTGAAGAAGCCGGGAAAGATGCGCTGGGACTACAAGTCTCCAGAGCAAAAGCTGTTCTTGTCTGACGGCCGCCGAATCTATTTGCACGTGCCAGCCGACAATCAGGTCATTATCAGTCCCGTCCCCGAACAGGATCAGGCAACGACGGCCGTGCTGTTCCTGGTCGGAAAGGGGAACCTGACACGCGATTTCACGGTGAGCTACGTCGATGGCGGGGCGCCCGACACCTATGCTCTGCGCCTCCAGCCGAAGCTCCCCGAACGGGATTACGATTGGCTGCAACTGGTCGTCGATCGACGGACACTGCAGATCCGATCGCTGACCGCGGCGGACAGTCAGGGCGGGCGGTCGACGTTCCAGTTCTCGAATTTCAAGGAAAACAGCGGTTTGTCCGATAAGACGTTCACGTTCAAGATCCCGCGTGGAGCAGAAGTCACCAACAATGGCGCACCATCGCGTTGAGGCGGTCCATCTCCGAACGGCTGTCGTCTGCCTTGTGTCGGCGCTGCTGGGCGGCTGCGCGACCACCTCGTCATATACCGTCGGACAGCGCGCCGAGCGTGAACAAGATTACGACCGTGCGGTGGTCGAATACACGAAGGCGGTTCGAGCGAAGCCTAACGACCGCAACGCGCACCTTGCGCTCGACCGCGCACGCCTTCGTGCGGGGCAAGAGCATTTCTTTCGCGGACGGCGACTTGCGGCGACGGAGCGCTACGAAGATGCGTTGATCGAGTTACAGGTTGCGTCGGAGCTCAACCCGACTTCGGGCGAGGTCGACGCGGCACTGCGAGACGTGCGAGCGAAGGTGCGGGCCAAGCTGGCGGTGTCGCGAGAAGGAAAAACCGAGCTCCAGTCTCTCATCGAGCGGACACGCACGCTGGCCCCGCCCGGACTCGATCTCCCCACCGACGTCAAGCTGCCAGACTCACTCTTGTTTACGAGTGCAAGCAGCCGAATGGTCTTCATGGCGCTTGCCCGCTTCGCCAATCTCAGCGTCGTCTTCGATCCGGCGTTTCGGGATCAGCCGATTACAGTCGACCTGAGAAAGAACTCGCTGGAAGATGCGCTGGCGTCGTTGACCGCTAGTACGCACACCTTCTATCGCATCACCGCTCAGCGCACGATTACGATCGTGCCCGACACCCCAGCCAAACGACGCGAGTACGAAGAGTCGGTCGTTCGCACGTTTTATTTGAGCAACGCGGACGTCAAGGAAGTGATCGATCTGTTGCGTGTGGTCGTCGACGTGCGCCAGATTTCTCCAATCACGGCGACCAATGCGATCTCCTTGAAAGACACGCCGGAGCGGATTGCAGCCGCGGGACAACTGATCAGCGCGATCGACAAGGCGCGGCCCGAAGTGGTCATCGACGTCGAGCTGCTCGAGGTGAATCGAAACAAGCTGTCTGAGTACGGGATGCAGTTTGTCAGCGTGGGTTCTGCCGGAGTCAATGGGTCGGTGCAGCTCCCGGCAGATTTGACCCTGCAAACGCTCACCAACTTGACGCAGGCGGATGTGTTGCTGGCAGGATTTCCCGCCCTCGCGTATCGACTGCTCAAGACGGATCTCAGCACTCGCGTTCTGGCGAATCCACATATCCGCACGTCGGACGGCCTCTCCGGGCAGGCGCGGTTCGGCGAGCGTGTGCCCGTGCCGACTACCGTGTTCGCGCCGATCGCTGCCGGAGGAGTCAACCAGCAGCCGATCACGTCGTTCGCCTACGAGAACATCGGCGTGAACATCGACATCACTCCCAGAACACATCACGACGACGATCTCACGTTAGCGCTCAAAGTGTCGGTGACGAGTCAGACCGGCACTGGTTTCGGGGGGCTGCCAACCTTCGGCAATCGTGAAGTCAACACGACGATTCGACTGAAGGACGGCGAGACGAACATCCTCGCCGGGCTGATCCGTGATGACGAACGCACCGAACTGTCAGGGACGCCGGGTTTGAGCGATCTTCCGCTCATCGGGCGGCTGTTCGCTGTTCACCACAAGGAAGCCGCCCAGACCGACATCATCCTCACTCTAACGCCGCACATCGTTCGGGTGCTCGACTTGACGGAGACCGACCTTCGCCCGTTCAGACTCAGTCGGGACTCGGGCAGCAGCGGCGCCGCGGAGTTGCCGACCATCCAGCTACCACCGCGCGATCGCGACGAACCACTCGCTCCTTCGCCAACCACTCAACCGTCGCTTCCGAATCCACAGCCGCTGTTTGGATTGCCCGGGACGATCACGCCGCTACCGGGAACGACGACGACGCCAAAGAAGCCCGGCGGCGGATCGAATCCATGACTTCCGGCTAAGCGGAAGCCACAAAAAGTTACTCGACTCTCTCCACCTGCGCCCCTAACGAACGCAGACGTTCGACCAGCGACGCATATCCGCGCTCGACGGTCTCCAGCGGCGTCACCGTGCTCTCGCCGTCGGCGGCGAGACCGGCGGCGATCAGGGCCATCCCCGAACGCAGATCGCGTGCATCCAGCAAGCGACCACGGAGTTTGGTAGGACCGCTGACGATGATTCGATGCGGATCGCAGAGGAAAAGATCCGCGCGCATTGCGCTCAACTGCTCGAGCGCAAACAAGCGGAGTTCGTACATCCAGTCGTGCACGAGCGTGCGGCCGTCTGCCTGGGTCGCCAGGACGGTGACCAGACTCACCATGTCACTGGGAAAGCCCGGCCAAAGCCCGGTTGTGACGCGCCCGCACGCCGTCAACGAAGAAGACGACTCAACCAGCAGCCGGTCATTGTCGTAGCGGCAGCGCAGCCCCATTCGGACGAGGGGCGACATGACAACCTCAAGATCGACCGTGCGCGCCCCGAGGACTTCGATGTCGCCGCCGGTGATCGCAGCCGTCACTCCCCAACTGCCTGCTTCGATATAGTCGCCATCGAGTCGGTGTTCAGCGCCTCGAACGCGCGCCGGCGCTTCGACGGAGATGGTCGACGTTCCCTCCCCCTCAATCGACGTTCCCATCGCCCGCAGGAACCTGCACAGTTCGACGACGTGTGGTTCCATCGCGGCGTGCCGGATCTCCGTCCGGCCTTTGGCGCCAGCGGCCGCGAGCAGCGCCGTCTCAGTTCCGGTGACCGATGCCTCATCGAGATAAAAGGACGCGGCGGATAATCCGTCGGGCGCGTCGAGCGAATGTCCAGGTTCGTCGGCCTGAACCGCGCCCAGTTCCATGAGCGCTTGCACGTGGGTGGCGATCGTTCGTCGCGTCGGGAAATCTCCTCCAGGCTGCGCGAGCCTGGCCGATCCGTAGCGTGCGAGCAATGGGCCGAGCAGCAATACAGATCCGCGTAGCTTTCCGACGAGAAGGGGATCCGGCCGGTTGCCGCTGATCGTTCCACATTGAATTCGTAATGTGCTGGTGCCGGCGCCGCTGACCTTCGCCCCGAGGCCTTTCAACAGCTCCAGCAGGACGTCCACGTCACGAATTCGTGGAACGTTGCTCAACACGCATTCCTGATCGGTGAGCAGGCATGCGGCAATCAGTGGCAGTGCCGCATTTTTGTTTCCTTCCACGACAATTCGGCCGGAGAGACGCTTCCCACCCTGAATCCTGAGCTTCGCCATCAGTTCCCTTCACCCAGACAGACGATTTCTTCGCGTAGGGCGACGCCGAATTGTGCCTGCACCTCGGACTTGCAGCGATCGATCAGCGCCCGGATATCCCGTGCCGTCGCGCCCCCCTCATTGACGATGAAGTTGGCGTGAGTGGTCGACACGCGTGCCGATCCCTCGCGCGCCCCCTTCAGCCCGGCTCGATCGACAAGGGCACCCGCGGATGGCGGAATGCCGTCGGGCACACGCTCGCGGCGCGGATCTGGGTTCTGAAAGATGCATCCCGCGCTCGGAGATTCGAGCGGTTGCGTGCGTTTTCTGAACGCGAGCGACTCGCGAGCAATCGCACGCAGCGCGGATGCCTCGCCTGCCGAGACGATGAAGTCCGCCGAGACTACGACCTCATGAGTGCGATGCAGTCGGCTGTAGTCGTAGGCGAATTCCATTTCTGCCCGTGGAACGTCCTGCAGATTCCCGTCGAGTGCTACGAGCCGCACGGCAACAATGAATTCACTGATTAGACGCCCTCTGAAGTGCGCATTTCCATAGACGGCGCCGCCCACGGTGCCCGGCGTACCGGCCCAAGCTTCGATTCCGGCGAGCCCACGATTCACGGTCCATCGTACGAGGCCGTTGATCGTCACGCCGGCATCAGCCCTGATCGTCGACGCATCGACCTGACGAACCTCGCCGCCATGGACTCGAACGACAATTCCGCGCACCCCTCGGTCGGATACGAGCACATTCGAACCACCACCCAGAACCGTAATCGGAATGCGCGCGTCGCGTGCGATGGCGATCGTTTTCTCGAGATCGGCGCTATGCTCGACATCGAGGAGCCAGTCGGCCGGACCTCCCACCTTGAACGTCGTCAGCGGTGCGAGCGGCGCGTTCCGGCGGACGCGATCGGCCCCGAATGCAGCGGTAAGGCGAGCGTGGGTGTCGATCACGAGTCGGTTCCCAGCAAGGCGGCTTCCCGCTCTCTCGAAGCAGCAACCGCTTCCGCGCGCGTGCATTCGCGGAATTCGATCCAATCACCAGGCGCGAGTTGTCCCGCTATCGGCAAGTCGGCAGTGATGACGGTGCCGATCTTTGGATACCCGCCGGTTGTCTGGCGATCGGCCATCAGCAGAATGGGTTGACCCGACGCAGGCACCTGCACCGACCCGATGGGCGTTGCGTCGGAGAGAATGTCCGCGGCTCGGGAGTGAAGAAGTGATACACCGTCGAGGCGATATCCCA
>Ga0075428_100001355_pt1 | contig 25992 bp, 21 predicted proteins | sample RhiMetdeltSRZDD2_FD_75291 | JGI IMG/M metagenome (GOLD analysis project Ga0075428, IMG submission 75291) | Populus rhizosphere microbial communities from Tennessee, USA - Rhizosphere MetaG P. deltoides SRZDD2 | ecosystem: Host-associated > Plants > Roots > Rhizosphere > Soil | place: USA... | reverse complement strand
CGCTCCTCCACCCAATACTTGTGCCATTCGTTCCATCCCCAGTTCGGCTGCGGTGTGGTCAGGTCCCCATTCGCAGCCGGCGCGCCATTCTTCTGCGCGATTTCATCGGGCTTGATAAAAAACTCGAGTTCCATTTGCTCGAACTCGCGCGAACGAAACGTGAAATTGCGCGGGTTGATTTCGTTGCGAAACGCTTTGCCGATCTGGCAAATCCCGAACGGCACTTTCTGCCGCGAGACTTCCAGCACATTTTTGAACTGCACGAAAATTGCCTGGGCGGTCTCTGGCCGCAGGTAGGCGACGTTCTCCGCACTTTCAATCGGTCCCACGTAGGTCTTGAACATCAGGTTGAACGGCCGCGCCTCGGTCTTTTCACCGTGGCACTCGCTGACCATTTTGCTCGGCTTCTGCGGACAGGCCGTGCTGCTCATCTGATCTTCACGAAAACGGCCTTTGCACGTTTTGCAGTCTACCATCGGGTCGGAAAACGTCGTGGTGTGGCCACTGGCCTCCCAGATGCGTGGGTGCATAATGATGCTGGCTTCCAGGCCGACGACGTCGTCGCGATGCTGGGTCATGCACCGCCACCAGTACTCCTTGACGTTACGCTTTAGCTCCGCGCCGAGTGGGCCGTAATCCCAAAAACCGTTGATGCCGCCGTAAAGCTCTGATGATTGAAAAATGAACCCGCGCCGCTTACACAGCGACACGATCTTTTCCATGCGATCATTGCTCTTCGGCTCCGACATAAAACAGGTTGGGCAGTGTTCGGCATGGCTCCGCACATGTCAAGAAACGGGCTGAAAGCGGGCGAGAGTTCATTGGTTGAAACGCTGTGTTTACTGAGAGTTGTTGGGTTGTACGTCGATCGGTTGAGGAACGCAGGCCATTTTGATGGCGATGGCTTCGATGGGTTGGGAATAGATTGTTTTAATGGCGGCGGCGATTTCACGGCGGCGAGCGCGATCGTCGCCGCCGTCGAAGTCCTGCGCGGCGTTGTCCTTTGGCAATCCCACGGCGAGGCGACCGATGCGTTCGGCGAGATCAATCAGGCGGGTCAGTTCGCAGGCCGAAAGCGTCTCGTCGGGTTCAGTCAGGAGACGGTCGATGCCGAGTTCGCATTTGGCGATAAGCTTTTCGTAGAGACGCCACTCGCTTTCGCGGAGTTCCCTTTTGCGCTCCGGCCATGGGTCGGCGGGTTCGGGTTTGATGAGATCGGTGTTCATAGGTCAGTTGAATATACGAGTTTGTCCCTCACCCCGGCCCTCTCCCCCGGGGAGAGGGGGAAGTGTTCGCGCAGTTTATTCGTTTCGTGCGTCATGGGTTTCAGAGGCCAGCACTGGCGATCGGGAAGGTGTCGCTTGCTAAAATGCATACGTTTTTGGGAGCAATTTTTGTAAGTGGCTGAAAAGCGCGGACTTGTGGAATGCGATCCCCGAAAACGTATGCATTTTGTACGCATTTCGTACGCATTTTCGGAAACAACGGAGTCCGGCGCGGGTGCGGTCATGGCTTTGCCTCCGAGTTGTGTGCATCGTCCGGTTCGGGAAGGAAGCGCGGGACCACCAGGCGCTTTTGGAGTTGGTCACGCAGCCGGCAAGTGATGTGAAATAGAGTGTGCTGCGGAATGCGGTCGGGATTCCTGGTTTTGAGGGCGCTGTGATAGCGATGGTATTCAGCGGCCAGTGCCTCAAACTGTTCCTCCTGTGATCCAAGGATTTTCTGCTGGAGTTGTTCGAGACGCATCTGGCGCAGGTTTTCGATGCGCGCGCCGAACTGCTGGTTCCAGCGGACGAGCGTCGATTTATCGACCTGCAACTGCTCGGCGATATCGACGTAGGGAATGCCGCGAGCGCGGAGCTCGATGAATTTATCTTTGGTGGCGTTGTCGTACATACGGCAAGTGGAGGGTTGAGAGTTAGTAATCAGTAATCAGTAATCAGTTTGGCCAGCAAACAGTCTGGCGCTGCGCGGGTGTTCGCCGCGGCAGGACACACTTCGGTCCTTACTTAAACATAGGCCGTGATTTTTTGGGGTGCTTTGGATTTGCACGTGCTTGCACCTGTATGCACCTGTGGAGGTGCACAGAGGTGCAAAAATGGAAGTGGTGTATTTCCGGGGAAAGCAGTTCTTACAGGAGGCCACAGAGGCAACAGAGCCAAGAGAGTGGAATTTCTTTTCATGGGGTCCTTTCCTGGACGTGGTGGCAATCGACGCAGATTCGGTGATGGGCGGAGACGCGCCAACGGTGGTTGCCTTTGCGACAACGGGCTTTCACTGTGGAGGCGCCGGGATTTTTGGGTTTGCGTCCGGGTTTGCAACGGGGCGGGGCGATGCGCTGCTGCGGCGTCCGCCGGGTCTGGGCTGTTCGCAAGGCTTTGAGTTCGGCGACGATGGAGGCAACGGCGTGATCGAAGGAAGGAGGCGGAGGTTCAGACAGCGGTGGCCGGTTGTTGACGGTGAGTCCCGGAGGGATGGGCACGGAAACCGGAGGACTGGCGCCGGCGACCGAGGTTTGGCGGAGGGTGTTGGCGAGGCCGATGGCGGCGAAGCGAAGAGCGCCTTCCTTAACGAGCCAGGCGTAGACCTCCCCGAGGACGAACCGCATACGTTTTCGGCCGATGAGGTGTTTGGGCATGTCGTTCTTGACGAACGTGCGAAGGGTACGTTCGCAGAAGCCGAAGTGTCGCATCACGACATCGGCGGTGACCCATTCGTCTGGCCAGCTCCTTCCGGAGTGGCAATATTGAGCAGCCATTTTGCTGCTGATAATTTGATTTTTCATGCGCCTCCATCATAAGGAGGAGGGTTGGACGAGTATTGGGTAACCCCCCAAAATAGTTGAAAATATTTTTAGCGACGGAAGTGGTTGAGTTAAAGCAACTTACGAAAAACGCTGATTAATAAGGAAGGCAGGAAACAAGGAAGGCGGGGAAATGCAAATTGCAAATTCAAAGCCGGGAGCGGAACTGCCATCAGGAACACAGCCGCAGTGTAAACGCTGGAAAAGAAAGGGATCAGTAAGGAACTCAGGAAACAAGGAACGGAGGAGAACTCACTTGGTCCCCGCCACATCGGCTTTGCGGATCGCCTCGCCGATTTCTTCCATCGATTCACGCGGAGCGATTACGGTGATCATATTGGTCGCCGGTGTCCACCAAACCGTGCAGAGGAACTCACGAGTCTCCTTCGGCAACTCACTCTGATGAAATGCTGGGGCCGCCAACAAAACAAATGAAACTCCATTCTGTAACCCCCGACGTGAGGAGGGGGCTAATCTCATGCCGATTTGTCCAACGCGCTGCCGCTCGCGGAGTGCTCTGTGCGGGCTTCATCCCTCGCCGTAATCAACTCCTTAAAATACAGGGCGTACTCTGCCTGCCGTTGCAGGAGCAGAGCCATAAATGGCACGCACCCGACCGACGCCGACAAGATAACGAACCCGAACGCCAGAATATGAGTCGTCGGGCTCGGCTTGGTATCCTTGGCAACCCAGTACGCCAGCAGAAGGAAGCCGAACATGCAGACCCAACAGAAGTGCTGCAGGACCTTGTAACCGCGAATCTCGCGCCTGATTTTCTTCTCGTTCACCCCCAGATCGGAGCACTTCCTTTGCCGAAACCCTCTTTGCGTCTTTGCGCCTTTACTGTGAAAATCCCTCTCTCCTCAACTCCTAACCTCCTGCCTTCCTTAGAAATCTTATGCCTTTAATCAAAGAAGACGGCACCGGACTTCCGAACGACAACACTTATCCTTGCGACCCCTGCCTCTTTTGCTTTCGCAACCAAAACCCACCGAGTACGCCGCCCAGTGCCCCGCTGATAGCAGCCCTGAGCGAGCTATCGACAGCGTCATCGAACACAAAACGAAAAACGAAGAATGAAAGGGTACCTACTGCAACGCCGATTCCAACCAAGCCAAGGAACCATTTCCCTTTCATAAATGCGACCTTCACAGAATCTGTTCCATTTTGCAATTCCGCCATCTCCTGAACTCCTGCATTCCTTATAAATTTTATGCCTTTAACCAAAGAAGACGGAACCGGACTCCTCCAAACCGGCTACCCCTCATCTCGGGCTTTTACCCAACTGTAAGCCCACAATCCTGCGACCAGGACCACAACCATCCCTAAAAGAAGAACAACGGCCAACGTAGTATTTTCATCACGCATCCACAGCCTGCCACCCGCACCTCCAAGCAGCGCGGAACCCACGACGGTCATGATAAAAATCCAGAGAAGCTTTACCTTTTTCATAGAGGTCCGATGACTCACTCTCCCACCGACGGGCTTCTTTTACAAGCAGGCAACCCACGTGACCGCTTCAGTTGGAAGACTAATGAACCACGCAAAGGCGGAGAAGAGTTCGGTACTCGTCATTGAGCGAAGTGTGAAAGATGTTAATCTTCAGCCGTGAAAACGATCACGATTCGGGATTTGCGCCAGCGCTGGCCGCAAGCTGAAGCCGCGTTACAGGTTGAAGAGGAGATTCTCATCACGCGGGATTCCAAAGCGGTGGCGAAACTGGTTAGGGTTTCGCCGGAGCTGGCCGAGCGTGCGCGTTGGGACATGCACGAACATGCGCGATGGCAGAAGAAAGTTTCCGGCGGAAAAGTATCGCGCAGTGACGGGGCACTGGCGGCCAGTCGAAACGCAGGCTGAAGCTGCCGAAGCGCTGGGGCATAAAGTGGTGTAAGCAAACGGAGCGGAACAACAAGTTTCGGGCTCGACGGAGTCAAACCACACAGCCATGCCGCTCCGACGGAGCTAATTGGTCGGCGACGTGGTTTCTACAAACATGCCGTCCCTACGGGACTGTGAAGAGCACGCGCACTACCGCTAGACTGTCGGCCCACCATGCTCGCATCACCCAACTGAGCGGGACCTCCGAGGTGAGCAGGGGAAGTCCAATGAGCAAGACGAGGATGTTGCCGAGGAAAATTATGGCTGCGGAAAATAGATAGCCCTGGCTGGTGATGTCGCTCTGTCTCGTTTTCAGGATATGGAAGGTGAGGGTCACGTGAAAGGCGTAGGCGGCGCCGATGAGGAGATGACAGAATACCACGTAGTTTTTCCAGTTCCAAAGGACGTGGCCGATTGCGAACGCGGCGATCACGAGCGCGACGTAGACCGGAAAGAAATAGGGTGCGAGGGCGATGAGGAAATTGCTTTTGGTGACGACGACGTAGCCACCGTCTCGCGTGATTTTGAATTTCTTCACGCGACCGCCGAAGAGCCAGGTCCACAGCGCATGGGTGAATTCATGTCCAAAGACATAAATGCGCATCGGTTTCGGGAGCAGAAAGAAGACTGCCAGCCAGCAACCCGCTCCCGCGAGAAACGCGATCCAGATGGTGTCCGCCCGTCCGCTGTGGCTGATCACGCGCACGAGGGTCCGTGCCGCGCCGACGCATGCGGGCAAGAGCAATAAACCAACGATGAACTTCACCCATTTGGGCATGGATGCGGGATGGAACACGAAAGCCAGGTTTTAGTCAGCCCCCTCCTTACGTCGGGGGTTACAAGGGCGGAAACGGGTTTGTCCACGAAATAACCGGGAGCTGGTTTGCCCCTCCAGGGCGAGGAGCCTCTGCGCGGCATTGGTCCGAGGGCGTTGCCCTCGGCTAAGGTTGGAGTTGCCCTTTCGGGGCGGGACCGTTGCCTGCGGCTATTGTTACAGGGATTCGTGTTCGGCAAGGCTCCTGCTTCCAAGCAGGCGGTGTATCTTGATTTTTATGGGTTAAAAGAGCCGCCGTTTAACATAACGCCCAATCCGAAGTATTTGTTTTACAGCGGCAAGCATCGCGAAGCCTTGAATCACCTGCTTTACGGCATTCGCGAGCGAAAGGGGTTTGTTCAAATCACCGGCGAAGTCGGTTCCGGCAAGACCACCCTCTGCCGCGCCCTTTTGGACCAACTGGGCAACAATTACTCCACGGCGCTCATCCTGAACCCTGCCCTGGACGCCGACATGCTCATCAAGGCCATTGCCAACGAATTCGGTTTGGCGGTGGCAGGCATGGACCGCGTCGAGATGATGGACCAAATCAACTGGTTCCTGCTGCGCCAAATGGAAGAAGGCCGCGAGTCGGTGCTCATCATCGACGAGGCGCAGAATCTCACCAACGAATTGCTCGAACAGGTCCGCATGCTCTCGAACCTGGAGACCGACGATCGCAAGCTCCTGCAAATCGTTCTCATGGGCCAGCCCGAGCTGCGCGACCGCCTCAACGATCCGGGGCTGCGCCAGCTTCGCCAGCGCATTACCGTTCGCTTTCATTTAGAGCCGCTCAAGCAGTACGAGATCAGCCAGTACGTGCAGCATCGCATGGAGGTGTCCGGCGCACAGCGCACTCCGAAATTTACTTACCCCGCCATGTGGCGCCTTTTCAAATACACGAAAGGCATTCCCCGCCTGGTGAATGCCCTGTGTGATAAATGTCTGCTCGCCGGCTTCGTTCAACAGTCCGAACGCATCACGTTCGGGCTGGTCGGCCGGGCAGTCCGTGAACTGGAAGGAGAGATCCGCGTATGAGCCTGATCAACGACGCACTCAAAAAGGCAAGCCAAACCCCGACGCCCACGACGCCGGCGACAACCAAAGAACCGTTGCACGTGGCCACGCACACGCCATCGCCGCGATGGCCGCTCTTTGTCATCCCACCGCTCGTTGCGGTCGTTTTCGCCACTGGTACGTTTATGGTCATGCGCGGTTGGCAAAGTCAGCGCACGGTTTCTGCGAAGGAAGTAGTCGTTGAGAAAGCCGAGGACAACAGTTCAGCGGCATCGACTCCCTCTGTTAGCGCGCCGGTTGCACCAACTCCCGCTACGCCTGCCCCTGCGACCAACACCGCCGCAGTCGCGCCTTCAGCCTTTCCCACCCTCAAACTCCAGGGCGTGATCTGGAACCCCCGCCGTCCCTCCGCCGTTATCAACGGCAAGAGTCTCTTCGTCGGCGAAAAAGTCGAGCGGGCCGTGGTTACCGCCATCGAGCAGGACGCCGTCAAGGTTAGCTTTAACGGCGAGGAACGGGTATTGACCTTGCCCTAAGCAACGGCTAACACAGCCGCGCGCTACTCAGCTTGCGACCGTTTTTTCGCGGTGAGGAGGCGCGCGGTTGCATGAAGTTACCCGTATCCGAGCTTAAACAGCGTCCGGTCTTTGTTCGTGCCGCACCGTTCATCGTCTTTATCGCGCTCATGGCTCTGCAAAACCAATTCCAAGGTGCGCCCAGGTATTGGATTTACCTGCTCAGGACCATTGTCGCCGGATGGATGCTTTGGCAATTTCGGCGCTTCATCTCCGAGCTGCGCTTGAAATTTTCGTGGGAAGCAATCGCCGTCGGTCTCGCGGTTTTCGTGCTCTGGATTGGGCTTGGGCCTTTATTCGACGCGATCGGCCTCAAGTCATCCTGGATTATTGTGAAGACCAAGTCCGCGAGCACTCCGTGGAATCCACTCGCGTTTTTCTCCAGCGCGCTCTTAGGCTGGTTTTTTGTGATCGTCCGAATCGTCGGCTCCAGCGTCGTAGTGCCGCCTTTGGAAGAGGTGTTTTTCCGCTCGTTCCTCTACCGCTACGTGGCGAAGCCGGACTTCCTGACCGTGCCCCTTGGGCAATTCCTCTGGACGCCCTTTATCGTCACTTCAGTGCTCTTCGGCTTCGAGCACCGCGAATGGCTGGCGGGCATTCTTTGCGGCTTCGCGTATCAAGGCCTCGTCTGCTGGAAGAAACGCCTCGGGGATGCAATCGCCGCACACGCAATTACCAACTTCCTGCTCGGTGTCTGGGTAGTTCATAGAGGTGCCTGGCACTTTTGGTGATTAGCGCAAAGAGCCAAACGCAAGGATCGGTTTCGGCGCAAAGTCCTGCTTCATCTCGCGCAAATTGACATAGCGTTGGGCCCGCTCGCGGATGACGGGAGACACTCGCCGCTGATTAAAACCAACTTTCGCGTAGTAGGTCGGCCCGGCGTTCCACAGCACGTAACGGTCGAAGTCAGACGGTTCACGGCCCGTGGCCTTGCGATACGTTTCTTCGAGCGCAGCGAGGTGCTGCTCGGCCACGGTGCGCGCGATCTGTGGATTCGCGTAGTCGCGCGAAGTCGTGTAGTTCTTCCATACTGCCGGCATGATTTGAAAGCGCGAGCGCTCGCCCGCGCTGCCGACGAGCGAGTCGCGGTCGGCCGTCTCAATCATGCTGATGGCATCGAGCTTCGACATGCCCGCCTGGGCGCTGGCAAGGCTCAGCATCAGTATCCCTATCTGCTTCCACATAACCGGTTTCATTATTCTACACGCGGGTACATTCGCCCGCACGAATTGAATTGTTGCTTTTAATATCGGCAACTGTTGTCCCGACTTTAGGCAGGTTTGTCTTTTTTTTGGGCAAAGGTAGCCTGCAGTTTTGATGCCATGCCTCCTAAGTGCTTGCAATGTAGCTACTTAGCACCTGCCGCCCCATTTGCGCATTGCCCGAAAAAAATCTGCAGCCAACACTCAACCAGTGGAGAACACGCGGTTGCCCTTAATTTGTTTCGAGGATGAACACCTCCTGGTGATCAACAAGCCTCCTGGGATGAGCACCCATTCCCCGTCTCCGTACCATGGCGAAGGCATTTATGAATGGCTGCGGAACCGCGAACCCCGTTTTGCCACGCTTGCCATCATCCATCGCCTCGATAAGGAGACTTCCGGCCTTTTGATCTTCACGAAAACCCCAGAGGCAAATCGTTCGCTTAGCGCGCAATTCGAAACGCATGCCGTGAGGAAAAGCTACGTTTTGCTCACCGACCGCACCGTCTCGAAGCCAGAGTTCACCACCAGATCGACCCTGGTCCGCGTGGGTGACAAATACGTGAGCCGCCCGAAGCACGCGGGCAGTCCTGAAGCTGAAACTCGCTTCTGCATTCTTGGCAAACGCGACGACAACACATTGATCGAAGCCGAGCCTCTCACCGGCCGCACTCACCAAATTCGAGTCCATGCCGGAGACTCCGGAATGCCGGTTTGCGGCGATCGGTTGTATGGCGGTTCACCAGCATCTCGACTGTGCCTTCACGCGGCACGCTTGCGACTGGCCCATCCTGTAACGCACGAACCGTTGATCTTCGAAGCACCCTTCGATTTTAACAGCGACCCCCGTGCGACTCTCCGGAGGGCGTTAATCGATCCCGAAGCCACCGCCGCGTACCGCATCGTTCACGGCGCGAGCGACAGGTGGCCCGGATGGTGCGTCGATAGGCTCGGCGACTTCGTGCTTTCTCAATCCGAAACGGAGTTGAATGAGGAACAGCGTCACGTTCTCAAAGGGATCGGCGTTCGCGGCGTTTATCACAAGCTGCTGACTCGACACGTTCGCAAAGCGCAGACGGCCGACGTGTCGCCGAAACTGCTCCTGGGGGAAGCGGCACCGGAACGTTTCACGATCCAGGAAAACAACATGCATTACGAAACGAGTTTCACCGAAGGTTATTCGGTCGGTCTGTTTCTCGACCAGCGCGACAATCGCCGCCGACTGCTCACCAATTATGCCGGTCCAGAATTCACATTGTTCGAGGGCGGGCTGCGCGGCCACGAAGTCCTCAACACGTTCGCCTACACCTGCGCCTTTTCAGTCTGTGCGGCCAAAGCCGGCGCGCGCGTCGCCAGCCTCGACCTCTCAAAGAAATATCTCGATTGGGGCCGCCGCAATTTCCAACTCAATGCTTTGGATCATACGCAGCACGATTTCATTTACGGCGACGCCTTCGATTGGATGCGCCGCCTGCACAAAAAAGGACGTCGGTTCGACGTTATCATTCTCGATCCGCCCACCTTCTCCCTATCGAAGGAACATGGCACATTCAGGGCACAAAAGGATTACGGCAAGCTGGTGAAGTCTGCTCTGCCGATTCTAAACAGCGGGGGCATTCTCTTCGCCTCCACGAACGCCGCCGACTGGCCTCCGGAAGAATTCCTCAAGACTTTGCGCGCCGCGATCATGGCCTCACGCCGGCGCGTTCTCCACGAACACTATCTCCCTCAACCTCCGGACTTCCCGATCACTCGGGCCGAACCTGCCTACCTCAAAACGGTTTGGCTCCGGGTGGACTGAAATCATTACGACTTTCGAAACACGAGAATGCGATTGGTGTTCGTTCCGCGGGAATTATTGTCCACTCCCCAGCAGTTCGCCGTCTTCGTAAATTTCTGATCGTTGATCAGAATCAGCCGTGGCATCAGTCCTGCCTCGATCCCGCACGGCGCCACCGCCTCCTCCAACCTGATTGATCCTTTGCGCACTTCACCGACTTCGAAGGCCACGTGCCCGCCCGGCTTCAATACGCGATAAAGCTCTCGAAACACTTTCGTCATCTCCGCCTGCCACGCCTCGACGTTACCTGGCACCGTGATCTTCACGCGCTTTGGGTCGATGCCCAGGAACCAGCAACGCAGCCAATTGTCTCCGGCATAATCGACCACGTCGAGGAACGGTGGCGATGTTACCACCAATGACACCGAACCTGCCGAAATCTGCGATGTGTGGGAACTCGGACCGGTGGTGAGTTGCGCGCGGCGCCTAACATCGCCAAGCCGCTGCCGCACTTCTTCACTGCAATCCTGCAACAGGCTGCGTGATTTCTTTGCGATAATTCGCGCCACGTCCCGCACCGGTGGCATCTGCTTGCGCTGCTCGTTGATTCGACGCTGTGATTTGACCGAGACGGCCTGGTTCGGGGGCAGGGTGTAAACGGAGAAGAACCCCGCCGAGTGGCCCGTCAACCGGTTCAGCGCCACCAACGAAATCCAGTCGTCCACTCTGTCCCACTGCGCTGTTCCCCGGCGGTTCTCCAAATAGAACTTCAGCGCGCAAATTTGGCGCAGCGTCTCCTGGTGATAAAATACCAGCAGATCCTCGGGAAACTCGTGAGACTTCGTGAAATCGATCTCTGCCAGGCGCGCCTCCACCTCCTCCGGTCGCGGGGGATTGAGCCGTGGCCGCGTCAGGGTGGCGCTCAAGGGGTTGACATCGCATCCAGCGGGCACACGCCCCAGCAACGCGGCTTCCAGCAACGTTGTCCCGCGCCCCATGAACGGATCGTAGACGATCTCTCCCGGCGCGGTGACGCGCTCGATGAAAAACCGCGGCAACTGCGGCTTGAAACACGCCCGATACGAAATTTCGTGCAAGCTGTTGGCGGCGCGTTGCTTCGCCGTCCAAAACTCGTTGACGAATGTCGGGATCGTGACCGCTTGCTCCGAAAAAGTTTTCGCATTGGTTGCAAGAACGCGCGTCCTCTGTTCGAATTCATTAAAGTCGATGAGTTCAGCGGCGAGGTCGGTCGAGATTGCTCGCGGCTCGGGCTCGACGAAGCTGAGCGGCAATTCATGTTGCGCAAGGATGGATGTCGGCATCGCCCGTCAAGTATGAACTGCGAACGCACAAAAAGAAAACTCTCTGATTTGAGTTGGTTTTTTTCCCGCCGATTGAGTAAAGATTACTTGTTTGAAGATTCCGAGCACGAGCGAGCTTTACGTGGTGAGGTCTGTTTCATTTCGTCACTTGACGATTCGCATCGCGCCGCCCATCTTTCTAAATCCCTTTTGAGACCTGTTGCACGACGACTATGGCTAAATCGAAAGTGAACAAGGCTGCTGTGAACCCGCCAGCCCCGTCCCCACGATCGTCCGCCGCTTCCGTCAGCGAAAACACCAATGGTCATCACGACCCGCACGTGAATGGAAATGGTCACAAAGCCAGCGAACTCCTGGCCCCGCTAAGCAAAGCCGATGAGATCGCTGAAAAAGTGCGCGAACTCGTTCGGCTCTCCAAGGAGCAGGGCTATCTCACCTACAACGACATTAACGACGCTCTGCCGGACAGCATCGTCACCGCGGAAGAACTCGACGACATTTACAGCAAGCTGCGGAACCTCGAAGTCGAGATCGTCGATCAGGCCGAGGTGGACCGGGTCAAACAGCCCGAACAGGAAGAGGAAGTGGAAGAGAAGGGCCGCCTGGACATCCTGGACGATCCGGTTCGCATGTACCTCAAGCAGATGGGGCAGGTGCCGCTGCTCAACCGCGAACAGGAGGTCGAAATCTCCAAACGCATCGAGGACGCCGAAAACGAACTCAAACGGATCGTTTACGGTTTTGGCTTCTCCGGCAAAGAACACATCGCGCTGGCCGAAAAGCTCATTTCCGAGCCGCCCAAGGAACGCTTCGACCGAGTGATCGTCGATAAGAAAATCGACAGCCGCGACCAGCACCTGCGGGACCTGCGCAAACTCGTCAAACTCGTGCGGGAACTCGATGAAAGGGTCGACGACAAATACTTCCAGCAGATCGATCCTGCCAACAAACCGAAGCAGGACAAGCTCGCTGCCGAGTTTGCGCGCCTGGACAAGAAACTTCAGAACACTTTTCCCAAATTTTACTTCAAGCAACGCGTCGTCGAGGAGATGGCCCTGGTGGCCGAGAACATTCACGACAAGATTCGGCTGAGCCTCAGCGTTATCGAGGAGCTGAGCAGCCAGCGAAAATCTCCTCAGGCCCAGGCGATCATTTCGAGCGAGGAACGCAAAATCAAAGCGCTCGAAGAGTTTGTGCGCATGGGCTACGAGAACTACCTTAAGGCCTACGCGCAGCTCAAAGTCTTCGCGGCCAGAGCCCTCCAGGCCAAAACCGAAATGGTCGAGGCCAACCTGCGCCTTGTTATTTCCATCGCTAAAAAATATACCAATCGTGGACTCTCCTTCCTCGACCTCATCCAGGAAGGCAACATGGGTCTGATGAAGGCGGTTGAAAAATTCGAATACCGCCGCGGTTACAAATTCTCCACTTACGCGACCTGGTGGATTCGCCAGTCCATTACTCGCTCCATCGCCGACCAGGCCCGCACCATCCGCATCCCGGTGCACATGATCGAAACGATCAACAAACTGATGCGGGCGCAGAAGCAACTGATCCAGGATTTTGGCCGCGAGCCCACTCCGGAGGAGATTGCCGACGAAATGCAGATGCCGGTGGATCGCGTGCGCGCGGTGATGAAGATGGCCCAGCAGCCCATCTCCCTGCAGTCACCGGTCGGCGACGGCGAAGAGACCAACTTTGGCGATTTCATCGAGGACAAGACGGCGGACAACCCATCCGAGATGACCAGCTACAGCCTTCTTAAAGACAAGCTGGGTGACGTGCTGTGCAGCCTCACCGAACGCGAGCGCAAAGTTTTGGAACTGCGCTTCGGTCTTGGCGATGGTTACTCGCGCACGCTCGAGGAAGTCGGCAAGCAGTTCAAGGTCACTCGCGAACGTATTCGGCAAATCGAGGCCAAAGCCTTGCGAAAAATGCGCCATCCCACGCGGATTCGTCAGTTGCAGGGCTTCATTGAAGTCGAAGAACCACTCTAGTTGGGGGCGAATCGTTTTCGGAGGGGCGAGCTCCGTCGTGCTCCTGACTCTACCCGCTAAGCCGCCAGCGGCGCAGGACCTTCCATCGACCGCTCAATCGCGATCAGCAATTCATCCAGGGGCAGCACCTTGCTCACGTAACCATCTGCGCCCTTGTCGTGCGCCTCCTGAAGCAGGTCCTCCACGAAGCCCATGCCCGTCAGCATTACTACGCGGACCCCCGGGTACGATGTCTTTAGATGTTCCAGCAGGCTCAAGCCATCTTCCTCGGCCAGGCCGATGTCCAGGACGACGATGTCCACCGGCTGCGCAGCGAGGCAGGAGAGTGTTTCGGCAGAACTCGAAGCCGTCTGCACATTATAGCCCTGTTTGTGGAGGTAAATCGACAGCAGTTCGCGGATTTGCGCTTCGTCATCGACCACCAGGATGGTTTTCATAGCGGTTTGTGTCTCATTTCAGAGCACTTTTTGGGCCGAACTACGCCGCTTTGGCTTTCTCCATCACTTTGGCCACCGCTTCTACGAGGTCCTCCAGCTTTGGCGGCTTCGTCACTACCGCGTCCACCTGCACCGGAATGTTCCCTTCCTCCTTCAACATCGTTCCCCACCCTGTCAGCATGATGACCGGCGTCCGGGGCGAATCGCTCTTGACTCCCTGGGCCACCTGCCGCCCGTCGATATGCGGCATCCCCAGGTCAGTAATCACGACGTCAAAGGGTTCGCCACGCTTCCGCGCCGCATGAAAGGCCTCCAGGCCCGCTTCTCCGCCCTCGGCGGTCTCCACTTTGTGGTGCTGAAATTCCAGAATTTCCTTGAGCAACTCTCGCAAAAGGGGCTCGTCGTCAATGCAGAGAATTCTGCGCCCGCTTACCGGGGCTTTGCTCCGAACGATAGTGTTATTCCTGTCCGCCGGGGGGGTCCGCAGTGGCAGCACCAACCGCATGGTCGTGCCGCGATAAACCGCGCTATCGATTTCGATCTTGCCCTGATGACGCTCCACCATTCCATAAACCATGGCCAGCCCCAATCCCGCGCCGCCGTGGAGCCGCTTCGTCGAAAAGAACGGTTCCAAACATCGCTGCCGCGTCTCCTCGTCCATCCCCACGCCAGTATCTTTGATCTCGATGGTCACGTGGCTGGCGTTGGCTGGCTCCGCGCCTGAGGTTTTCGGGACGACGGTACGAGTTCTGAGCGTGATCGTGCCGCCGGAAGGCATTGCGTCCACTGAATTCAGCAGCAAATTCGTCAGCGCCTCCCGCAGGTCGCTTTCGTTTGCATACAGGCGTGGCAAGTCCTTTTCCAGATCCGGAACGACTTTGATCACCACGCCCTGCCCCTGCGGGATGTCCTGCCAGCGCGGACTGGTCAGGTCGATCACCTGTTCCACAACGCGATTCACGTCGATCAGCCGCAACTGTTTCTGGTCTTCGCGACGGCGATAAAACTCACCCATGCGGGCGACGATATTCGCAATGTCTCCGCCGGCGGTGTGAATGTGCTCGATCTTCTTCTTCGACTCCTCGCTCAGGCCCTTCTCCCGCTGCAGGAGCAATTCCGAAAAAGCCAGCACCGGCGAGAGTGCATTATTAATGTCGTGCGCAATGCCGCTGGCCATCTGGCCGAGCGCCCGCAACCGTTCCTGCTGCACGACCGAATGCTGCGTCTGGCGCAATTCGTCGTAGGCGTGCTGCAATTCGTCTTTCACGCGCGCCTGGTGAAACAGGCTGCGGCACTGCTCTTCGGCCGAGAGGATCTTCAATTCCAAGGCTTCCTTTTCGCTGCGCACCGCCTGCATCTGTGCCAGCGCCTGTTCGTTGTTATAACGCGCCTCTTCCAGCACCAGCACGATCATGCTCACCGCGATGAACAGTTGCAGCACGGCCGACACCAGGAACCCGGACGTCATCAGGTGCTCGTACCTCTGCGTAAACGGATACGTGGCCAGGTAAACACCCCACAAAAGGAAACCGAAGAAAAGGAGCCCCACCCCGACAAACTGCCGCCGCTGCCGCAAGCGATAAAAGCTCAACCCCGCAAAAATACTCGCGATGCCAATCAGCGAAAAAATCGGAAGCTGGATCAAGAGCAAGTCACGCGAATCATGCGGATCACGCAAAAACTTCGGGCTGACATAACTCCACGTCAGCACGAATCCCATGAAAAGCCCGAACAATGTCTGTCGCGCGGGAATTTCCAAAAAGTGCAGACTGCCCCAGAGCAGGAAGATCGCGGAGATTCCGACGCACCATTGCCGCAGAATGTGAGTGAACGATGTGGGGTCGGTGCCGGCTGTCGTAATTCCCAGCGTCAGCCACAACGCGTAAAATAACCAGGCCGCCGTCCAGATAGTGAAGTAACTCCGTTTCGTGTACCGGTTGAGATAATAAAAAAGCCCTACCAGCACCCAAACGCTGAGGAGAGACACCATCAGCGCAGCGCGCAGGTATTCACGCGGAAAAATCAGGTCAAACCCTGGTGTACTGTTCACGTGCCACGGTCCTATCTCCATGGTACATCGGACAATAAGCCCGTGAACTAAAGCCATTCCCACCGTGTAACCGCGACGTAAGGAGGGGGCTGATTAATATGAACCCGCCCTACGCCAGCCACTCTCGAACCACCTTCCCCGCCACGTCCGTCAGCCGATAATCCCGCCCCTCGAACCGATAGGTGAGCGCCTCATGGTTGAGCCCAAATAGATGCAACAACGTCGCGTGGAAGTCGTTAATATGGACCGGATCTTTGACGACGTTCATCCCCAGATCGTCCGTCTCGCCGTAAATCTGGCCGCCCTTCACCCCGCCCCCAGCCATCCAGAGGGAGAACGCCGTCGGCTGGTGGTCACGGCCCGTCACCGCGCTCATGCCGATGCGATTGTCGCCCAGCGGCGTGCGCCCGAACTCCGTTCCCCACACGACCAGAGTTGAGTCGAGCAGGCCGCGCAGCTTCAAATCTTTGACGAGCGCCGCGATGGGCTGGTCCACCACCGCACAGTTGCCCTTCAAACCATCGTTGATCCCGCCGTGATGGTCCCAGCCGTCCATGTACACGTTCACGAACCGCACGCCGCGTTCCACCATGCGCCGCGCGAGCAGGCAACTCGTCGAGAAGCGCTTTTGCATGTCATCCTTGCGGTTTACGCCGTAAGCCTCGATCGTCTCCGTTTTCTCGTGAGACAATTCAATCAATTCGGGCGCCGCCTTCTGCATCCGAAACGCCAGTTCATAAGACGCCACGCGACTTTGAATCTCGGAGTCCTTAATGTGCTTGAAGCGCCGCTCGTTCAACTGCGCAATCGTGTCGAGCGAAAGTCGTTGCATCTCGGGCGAAACTCCTTCGGGATTGGTCAGGTTCTTGACCGGTTCGCCTTTGGTGTTGAAGAGCACGGCGCCGTAGGTCGAAGGCATGAAACCGCATGACCAATTCGTTGCGCCCCCGCGAATGCCCGGTCCCGGCTCCAGCACCACGTAGCCCGGCAAGTCCGAACATTCGGTCCCGAGGCCGTACGTCAGCCACGACCCAATCGTTGGCCGCCCCATACGCGAAAAGCCGCTGTTCATCATGATCGTCGCCGGATGATGATTGAACGGCTCGGTGTGCATCGAGCGCACCATCAGGATGTCGTCCGCGCACGTGGCGATGTTCGGTAGCAAATCAGAAAAATGCATTCCGCTTTGGCCGTATTGCTTGAATGTGCGCGGGCTGCCCATCACGCGAGCGGAATCCTTTTGAATGAACGCAAAGCGCAACCCCTTGAGCAGCGACTCCGGCAGTGGCTTGCCGGCCATTTCGTTCAACTTCGGCTTCGGATCAAACAAATCAACCTGGCTCGTCCCGCCCGAGAGGAAAATGAAAATGCAGTTCTTCGCCCGTGGCGCGAAGTGCGGCTTCTTTGGCGCAAGCGGATTGATTACCTCCCGGGCGACACCCTGTTGCGCCAGCAACGACGCCAGTGCCATGCCGCCGATGCCGCCCGCCGCCGTCGTCAAAAACTCGCGGCGACTCAGATTTCGATATTGTTTGAGCGGGTCCACAGATTTCATTTACTCCCGCGTGATCACTTCATCAACATTCAACACCGTCCTGGCCAGCAGCACCCACGCCGCTCCTTCGGCCACACTCTCGAATCCCTTGCCGCAGACCTTCTCTGCCGCCGCGGGGCTTCCACCATAGTACTCCAGCGCGTCGCTCAACAACTTTCGCACGTCCGTAAAGTCATCTTTCGCAGGTCCTCGGGCGACGGTTCGCCTAAAAACGTAATCAACTCGCGCGTCATCGTCTTTGGCATGTGCAATCGCTTTCCGCGCAAGCTCGCGGGCGCTCTCCATAAACAGTGGGTCGTTCATCAACGTCAGCGCCTGCAATGGCGTGTTCGAGCGCTCGCGTTTCGGGCACGATTGCACCGTCGTCGGCGCATCGAACGCCGTCAACATATAATCGATATGCGCGCGCTTGATTTGCACGTACATCCCGCGGCGCTTCGCCTCAGGTTTGACGCTGGCCCCGCCGATCGATCGAGCGAGCAAACCGCTTGCCGCCAAGTACTGATCGCGCGCGTTCTCGGCGCTGAGTCGAAACCGGTTCTGCCGCGCCAGCAACCGGTTCTTTGCGTCGCGGCCCAGCAGGTCCTCGCGCACCGCCGACGACTGCCGATAGGCCGCTGACCTCACGATCAACCGGATCAACTCCTTGCGCGACCACCCGCGCTTGGTGAACTCGCTCGCCAGCCAATCCAGCAACTCGGGATGCGACGGCTTCTCTCCCTGGGTGCCGAAGTCAGCCACAGTGGTCACCAACCCCTCGCCAAAGAGGTGAGCCCAAACGTGATTCACCGTCACCCGCGCCGTTAGTGGGTTCGCTGGATCAACCAGCCAGTTGGCCAGGTCAATTCGGTTCGGCGGATCGTGCCGCGGCTTGAAGGTGTGCAACACGGAGATGACTCCCTGTTCAACCGAGGGCCCTTTGTCCAAAAAATTTCCGCGCACGTGTACGTGCGTGGGTCGTGGTTTTCTCCGCTCCGTTAAGACCTGCGCCCGCACTTCCCCTTTAACGCCGGTCGATTCGGCGAGCGCTTTCGTGTACGCAGCGAGTTCCGTTGCATTGGTTTGAAACGTTGCCTGGTAATAACGCTTCAGTTGTGCCCGTTGTTCCAGCGTCCGTTTCGCCGCCGTCACGCGACAAATGTTCCGAATCCGTTGCGGCACTTCCTGCCCCGCCAGCTTGTCGGCGCTCGCGGTCGAGTACGTTACGCGCACTCGCCCCAACGTGTGGCTGCTGCCGTGGTGCTGCACAAGACTGACCTTCAATCGCGTCCCGTTCGCGTGCGAAACTGGCTCCTTCAAACTGTAGACCGCGCACCGGTCCACTCCGTGCATCGGCAGGTGAGTGATGTCCACAGCCCAGCCGGTCTTCTCATCGCCGTCGATGGACTTTTCAACTTCCAGCGTCGGCTGCGAGTAGTCCGCCTTCACTTCCGCCATCGCGTGCGACTTCAGGTTGTTCACGTCCTGCAATGGCGCCGATTCCACGCGCAGTTCCGACAACACGAAATTCCCATTCGGCGCCCACCCCGGCCCGAGCTTCGGCAGCATCTCGTCGGTCATCGCCTCCACGCGAATTCCGGTGATCCCTTTCAGCCGCGTGTTCAGCATCATAATATAATGGGTCTTGTTCTCCACCATGCCGGTAACGAGAAACGATCCATCCTCCTGCGGATACAAATTCGCCCCGTTGTTTGCTCCAAACGTCGGCAATTCGTAATCATCCACGTTGGGCGTCACCCAAATGTCCGGCAACGCCGCGACTTTCGTCGCCCACGCTTCGATTTCAGGATCAACCTTCGCGACGTAATCGCGTTTTGCGCGTTGCAGTTCGCTATGCTCTTTCGTCCATGCTCCCGCCTGAGCCGTCGATGGCGCCGGTATATCGCGGTCATCCGTGCTGTTGAAAAACGCGTAAAGCTGATAGAACTCCTTCTGCGTGATCGGGTCGTACTTGTGTGTGTGACACTCCGCGCACCCGACCGTCAAGCCCAGCCACACCGTCCCCATCGTGCTCACGCGATCGACCACGATCTTGCAACGGTCCTCCTCGATGTCCACTCCGCCCTCGCGGTTCAGCAGATTGTTCCGATTGAAACCCGTCGCCACTCGCTGTTCGAGCGTTGCGTTCGGAACGAGGTCGCCGGCAAGTTGCTCGCGAGTGAACTGATCGAACGGTTGGTCCCGATTGATCGAGTTGATCACCCAGTCCCGCCACCGCCACGCGTGCGGCCGATAAAAATCCTTCTCGTAACCGTCCGTGTCCGCGTAGCGCGCCAGGTCCAGCCAATGGCGCGCCCACTGTTCGCCAAAGTGCGGTGAGTTCAGCAATTCCTCCACCAAACGGTCATACGCCTTCGGCGACGCATCATTCAGAAACCGATCGACCTGCTCAGGACTCGGCGGCAATCCCGTCAGGTCCAAACTCAACCGGCGCGCCAACGTATACTGGTCCGCCTCCGGCGACGGTTTGATGTTTTCACTCTCAAGCCGCGCAAGAACGAAACGATCGACTTCATTTCGCGCCCACTTCGTGTCTTTGACCTTTGGCACGACTGGCCGCGCCACCGGTTTGAATGACCAATGTTCGCGCCTCGCGAGTTGCGTCGTGGCGTTGGACGGCCAAGGCACGCCGCTGTTGATCCACATCGCCAGGAGCGCAATCTCGTTCGTCGTCAACCGCTCCCCTTTCGGCGGCATCACTGAATCCGGGTTCAAACCCGCCACATTGCTGTACAGCAAACTCGCCGTCGCATTACTCACCAGGATTGCCGGTCCCGAATCGCCCCCCGTCAGCAACCCTTCGCGCGAATCCAGCCGCAACCCGCCCTTCTGCTTCTCTGTCCCATGACACGAGACGCATCGCTCCGCCAACAGCTTCTGCGCCCCCAAAGCCGGATCACCGGACTCCGCCGCGCCCAGCGAGACCGCTCCCGCAAGCACCCATACGATGACTGCTCCGGGGATTCTCATATTGCGGCCATGATACCATTTCCGCTGTCGATGCCGCAACAATCTCACCCGGCGAATTCTACTGTTTTTGGACTTTGTAGCCCTGGCCACGGACGACGCGGCCGGGTTTGGCGCCGGTGTGTTCGCCGTCGCGGAGGACATGGACGCCGTTGACGAAGACGTGCGCCACGCCAGTCGAGTATTGATGGGGCTTGTCAAAGGTAGCGTGGTCCTGAATGCGGGCGGGGTCGAAGATCACCACGTCGGCGAATTGGCCCTTCTGGAGGCGGCCACGGCGCTGGATGCCGAGCGTGTCGCAGGGAAAAGACGTGAGCCGGCGAATCGCTTCTTCGAGTGGGATCACTTTTTCCTCGCGAACGTACTTGCCAAGGAGGCGCGCGAAGTTGCCGTAGGCGCGGGGGTGCGGGTTGGATTTGAGAAACGCGCCTTCGGGCGCCATGGAAGCTGCGTCGGAATCAAAGCTGACCCATGGGAGCTTGATCTGCTTCTTCACGTTGTCCTCGGACATGAGAAAATAAACCGTGCTCACGCGGCTGCCATCTTCGATGACCAAGTCCATGGCGGTGTCCTCGGGCGAGGCGCCGCGCATTTTTGAAACTTCACCGAGCGTTTTCCCGGTGAGGGGTTTGAGCTTTGGGTTCTTGAAACCGATGAGGAGGATTTTGTCAGGCGAACCCGTGGCCAAAAAGAAATTCTCCCAATCGTTGGCCGGTGTGTTCATCTCGCGTTTCACGCGCTCACGGATCTTCGGATCGCGCAACCGCTCGACCCACGCGTTGTAGCCGCCTTCCTGGACCCAGGGCGGCATCGAGGCGTCGAGACCAGTCTGGCCTGCGGTGTAGGTGTACATGTCAGCCGTGATCTTCAGGCCGGCAGCGCGGGCGTCCTCAATTTTTTTAATAGCCGCATCGATTTTCGGCCAATTTTCGCGTCCCGCGGCTTTGAGGTGATAAACCTGCGCGGCAATCTTTGCTTCGCGCGCGACAGTGAGAAACTCGTCCAGCGCTTCCAGGAAGCTATTTGCTTCACTGCGGATGTGGGAGATGTAAAGGCCATTGTATTCGGAAACGACCTTCGAGAGAGCAATCAACTCGTCGGTCTTCGCGTAAAACGCCGGAGCGTAGATGAGCGACGATGCGACGCCGAGTGCGCCATCCTGCATCGCGCGACGCACGAGATTGCACATGCGGTCGAGTTCGGCTTGTGTGGGAGGGCGGTCGGCGTAGCCGAGTTCATGAACGCGCACGGTGGTTGCGCCGACGAATGAAGCGACATTGCAGGAGACGCCGCGGCGGACCAGGTGATCCAGATATTCCGCGAGCGTGGTCCACTCGACTTTGTATGTGAGGTCAGCCTGTTGGGACACCATGTCTTTTTTCATGGCGTCGTTGAGCGGCCCCATGGATTCGCCTTCGCCCATGATCTCCAGCGTGACACCCTGCCGAATGTCGCTTTGGGACCGCCCGTCGTGGAGGAGCGACTCGTTGGCCCAACTGAGCATGTTCACGAAGCCCGGAGCGACCGCGAGGTCTTTCGCGTCGATTTCGCGATTCGCCTTCGCGTCGCCGAGGTCTCCAACGGCTGCGATCGTATCACCGGCAATGGCAACGTCGCCCTTGAACGGCGCTCCGCCGTTGCCATCGTAAATCAAACCGCTACGAAGGATGACATCGTAATGGGTTTCAACGCGCGTTTGGTTTGAACTCATGCAACCGAGAATCGAGAACACGGCGACACTGAACAGCAACAGGCGCATATTTTACGCGATGATATCGCGGATCACTTCGCCGTGAACATCCGTGAGACGGCGATCGATTCCGTCGTGGCGGAAGATCAGTTTCTGGTGATCGATGCCGAGCAAGTGGAGCACAGTCGCGTGCACGTCATAACAATAGGTGGCGTCCTTCGCGACTTTATAGGACCACTCGTCGCTCGCTCCGTAACTCACTCCACCGCGACTGCCGCCGCCGGCCAGCCACGTCGTGAACGCAAAAGGGTTGTGATCGCGCCCCTTTGAACCCTGGCTGCACGGCATACGGCCGAATTCAGTGGTCCACATGACGATGGTGTCATCCAACATGCCGCGCGCTTTGAGGTCTTTGATCAATGCCGCGGCAGGCTTGTCCATGCTGCGGCCCATGTCCAGATGATCTTTGGCGAGGTCTTCGTGGCTGTCCCAATTGCGGCGGGGGAAACCGTTGTCGGCGCCGCTCCAGACCTGGGCGAAACGAACGCCGCGTTCAAGCAGGCGACGCGCGATCAGGCAGCGGGTGCCGAAATCCTCCGTGCTTTTTTCATCGAGACCGTAGAGTTTTTTTGTGGCGTCACTTTCTCCGGTGATGTTGAGAACCTCGGGGGCGCTGAGTTGGAGTCGTGCGGCCATTTCGTACGAGGCGATGCGGGCTTCAAGGCGCGAATCGCCCGTGCGGCTCGCGAGGTGCGTGCGATTCATTTGTTGAAGCAGCGCGTGCGTGTCGCGCTCACCTGCGTCGGAGATGTAGCAGGCTGTGTTGGCCGGAAACAAATCGTGAATTGGATTTTCGCGCCCGACGCGCACCATCGTGCCCTGGTGGGCGGCAGGTAAAAACGCGGAGGACCAGTTTGCGGCGCCGTTCGGCGCGAGACCTCGCACGTCGGGCAACACGACGAAAACTGGCAGATTATCCGTGAGCCGACCGAGCCCATATGAGACCCACGCGCCCATGCTCGGAAAGCCCGGCAGCACAAAGCCGGTGTTCTGCATGAAGGTCGCCGGGCCGTGCACGTTGGACTTCGATACCATCGAGTGAATGAACGCGATGTCATCGACGCAGGTTGCGAGATGCGGGACCAAATCGCTGACCCACTTTCCGCATTGGCCGTATTGTTTCCAATCCCACGGGCTTTTCATGCACGCGCCGGGCTCGCTCTGGAACAACTCAACCTTCCCGCCCGGGTCGAATTTTTCGCCGTTGCGTTTGATCAACTCGGGCTTGTAATCAAACGTATCGCATTGGCTCGCCGCGCCCGACATGAACAACTGCACGACGCGTTTTGCCCTCGCAGGATGATGGATGCCACCATTGAACTCCTTCTTGCCCGTCAACGTTTCCGCCAACAAAAGCTGCTGGCCGAGAAGTTGCGATAGTGCGACACCACCGAGGCCTCCCCCAAAGCGCCAAAGGAATTCACGGCGACTGACGTTTGTCGTGCGATGTGTCATGACCTAATCCACAAACATGAACTCGTTGCTGTTGAAGAGGACGCGGCAGAAGTTCGCCAGGCCGTGCTTCTCCGTGTAGGCCAAGGCTGCACGGCGCTCGTCTTTGGTCGGCTCGCGGCCGAATGTCTCGCGGTAGGCGGCGTCGATGCGTTTGTTCGTTTTCGTTTCCACTTTTTCCAACTGGATCGCAAAGTGGTCGGCCTGGCGCGTGACGAATGCGTCGTTCAACATGGCGAGTGCCTGCAGCGCAGTCGTGGTGACGTTGCGTTTGGGCGCGAGGAGCGACGGATCAGGGCAATCCAGCGCGTCCATGAACGGATCGGGCACGCTGCGCACGACGAAACGATACACGCTACGCCTTGAGGTCTCCGGGGCCTCGGGATCATGGCGCGAATAATCGTAAACCGGAGAATGATCGTGCTTGTAGTGAAAGTGGCGCGCCGAGGGCCCGCCCATTCGCAAATCGATATCGCCGCTGATCGCCAGAATGCTGTCACGGATTTGGTCGGCATCCAGGCGGGTGCGGTTCATGTGCCAGAGCAGACGATTCTCCGCGTCAAGCGCTTCGTGCTTCGAGTTGCTGGCCGAGCTTTGGCGGTACGTGGCGCTGGTGACAATCAGACGATGCAGCGCCTTAAACGACTCGCCATTTTCGGTAAACCACCACGCCAGCCAATCCAATAACTCCGGATGGCTGGGCGCGCCACCCATCAATCCGAAATCGTTCGGCGTGTCAACGATGCCGCGGCCAAAGTGATATTGCCAGATGCGGTTAACGATCGATCGCCGCGTATTGAGGTTGCGCTTGTCGGTGAGCCAGTTGGCCAGCGCGGCACGACGGCTTCCTTCGTCCGCAGGATCTTCGACGTGGAAAGCGCTTCTCAAATCAGCAAACGCCTCAAGGGCGCCCGGCTCCATCGGGTTGCCGGGGCGCTTCACGTCACCGCGGATCAGGCGATGCACCACCCGAGGTCCGGGAGGCGGTTTGAAGTCCCCTTCGCCACTAAATTTTGAGGCCGCAGCGTAAACATATCCCGTCGATCCATTGGGCAGCGGATAGGCGCGGTTGGCACGATCAACGCCCGCGAACACGGCCTGCAACCGGTAATAGTCTTCCTGTGAGATCGGGTCGAACTTGTGGTCGTGGCAACGCGCGCAATGCACGGTGAGGCTTTGGAAGGTCGCCATCGTCGTCGTGACCATGTCGTCGCGATCGTTGTAGCGGGCGATCAAGCCATCCATTTTCGACTCAGGGAGTTCTACGTGCCCGACGTGGTCCCACGGTCCGGCGGCGATAAAGCCAAGCGCGACGATTGCGTCGGTGTCGCCCGGGAACAGCGTGTCGCCGGCAAGCTGTTCCTGAACGAAACGCGAGTACCCTTTGTCTGCGTTAAACGAACGAATGACGTAGTCCCGGTACGGCCAGGCGTTGGTGCGCACCCGGTCTTTGTCGTAACCGTGCGTCTCGGCAAAATGGACCGTGTCGAGCCAATGGCGCGCCCAGCGTTCACCATACTGTGGCGACGCGAGCAGGCGATCGACGACCTTTTCGTAGGCGAGCGGATCGCGACTTTTCACAAACGCGTCGATCTCCTCCGGGCGAGGCGGCAGGCCGGTGAGATCCAGCGTGACGCGCCGCAACAACGTGCGTTTGTCCGCTTCGACTGAGGGCGAAAGTCCGCTCGCCTCCAATTTACTGAGAATAAATCGGTCGAGGCTGGTCCGCGGCCAATCTTTCATACCGACCCGAGGCACCGATGGTCGCGATGCGGGCCTGAACGCCCAATTTGTCGTGGGCCCCTCTGCGGCAAGCGCGAGCGTAGCAACGAACAACAATGGCGTTATGGCACGGAGGCATTTCATTCGAGCCGACAGGATATATGATAAACTCTATCCCGCCGTCGCACAGCCAAAACTTGCCGCGAAGATGCCTGCGCCTAGTCCTTCGATCGCGCTTCCTGCTCATAAGCGCGGTAGGCTTGCAGTATTCTCTCGGCCTTCGCCGCGCCACGATGAATCCACACACGATAGCGGCAGCGCATCGTCTCGCCGGGCTGAAAAGTCTTGGCCTTCACTCCCGGCCAACCGACGCACAGAAGGCCGTAGTGGCGAGTCATCCATTCGGGCGGGAAATCCGGATGATCGGGCGGCACGAAGATAGCCGCGCCGCTGAACTCTGCGCGTCCATGGAAGCGCGCGGAAAAATCGGCCCACGGCAGCCTCGTGATCAAAAGATCTTGGTCCCCCTCGCCCAGCGATGTGGTGATGACGGTGTTGGTTCGCTCCGCGAACCGGAGCGTGAATCCACCGTAACTCTTCCCTGCAGCGCCCTGGAGCGTGAGCGGTTCCCTTATCGGAACCCACGTGAACTCCACATCCAGCACGCGCTC
>Ga0075428_100001354_pt1 | contig 25993 bp, 24 predicted proteins | sample RhiMetdeltSRZDD2_FD_75291 | JGI IMG/M metagenome (GOLD analysis project Ga0075428, IMG submission 75291) | Populus rhizosphere microbial communities from Tennessee, USA - Rhizosphere MetaG P. deltoides SRZDD2 | ecosystem: Host-associated > Plants > Roots > Rhizosphere > Soil | place: USA... | reverse complement strand
TCACGGCCGACCAGTTCGACGTTCCGTGCAGCTACGAGGGGATGGAGGCCATCGGCAGCGGCCTCGGTGCCGCCGGGTTCATGGTCTTCGACGACACGACGTCGATGGTCGAGGTGGCGCGGCTGATCTCCCGCTTCCTCCACGTCGAGTCGTGCGGGCAGTGCCCGGCGTGCAAGCTGGGGTGCGGCGCCGTCACCGACCGGCTCGAGGTCCTGGAGGCCGGCCAGGCGGTGCCCGACGACCTCGAGGTCATCGCCTTCCGCCTGGAGACCTGCACCGACGGCAACCGTTGTTACTTGCCGGTCGAGGAGCGGCGCGTTGTGACCAGCATCCTGCGCGCGTTCCCGGAGGACGTGGCCGCGGCCTTGGACGGAGCGCCGTTGCCGTCACGGGATCTGCTGCTGCCGAAGGTCGTCGAATTGAGCGGTGGCCGGGTGGTCTATGACGAGAGGCAACCGTTGAAACAGCCGGACTGGACATACCGCGCGTGACAGGGCACGCAACGTGAATGCTTGCACGCTTGCACCCTGCCGATTCGAGGGACCGAGGACGCGTGGGGCACTTCGTTGAAACACCGAATAGCGTGGCGACATGACCGCGCATTACGACGCTGGTACAGCGTTGGTTGTCGTGGACGTACAAAATGATTTCGCCGATCTGAACGGCAGCCTCTACGTCCAAGATGGTGAAGCGGTCATCGATCTGGTGAACGACGAAGTCCGAGCGGCGCACGCGGCCGGGGGCACCGTCGTCTACACCCAGGACTGGCACCCGCCGGTGACGCCTCATTTCGCGAAGGACGGTGGCACCTGGCCGGTCCACTGCGTCGCCGACACGTGGGGCGCCGAGCTGCACCCCGACCTCCTGGTCGACGGCGAGCGGGTGCGCAAGGGCGTTGACGGCGAGGACGGCTACTCCGGCTTCACCATGGCGGACCCGGTGACGGGCGAGAAGGCGTCGACCGGCCTGGCCGAGCTCCTCGGGGTTCGGGGGGTCGAGCGGCTGGTGGTGGTGGGCCTGGCCACGGACTACTGCGTCAAGGCCACCGCGCTGGACGGCGTCGACCTCGGCTATCCGACGACGGTGCTCAGCGCCGCGGTCCGGCCGGTGGAGCTGGAGGCGGGCGACGGCGACCGGGCCCTCCACGAGATGCGCGAGGTCGGGGTGGTGGTCGAGTGAGGGCGCGCCACCTTCCGCTCCACCCGCTCCACCCGGTCCACCTTCCGCTCCACCCGAGACGCGCCGGCGGCTGGCGGCCGAGTCGATCCTGCCGATGACGGAATCGTCCTGGGGGTCCGTGCGTCCCAACGGCATGAGCTCTCCTGCGACCACACCTGACCGGGTCTGGGCGGCGGCAGCCGTGTCTCCGGCCATGGTCACCGACCTCTACGAGCTCACCATGGCCGCCGCGTACTGGCACGCGCGGGTGGATCACGAGGCCTCGTTCGAGCTCTCGGTGCGGCGCCTGCCAGCCGAGCGTCGCTTCCTGGTCGTGGCCGGGCTGGACGACGCGCTGGCCGGCCTCGAGGACTTCCGCTACCGCGACGAGGACCTGGCCTACCTCGACGGCCTGGGCTCGTTCCCCACCGGATTCCTCGACGTCCTGGCCGGCCTCCGGTTCACCGGTGACGTCTGGGCCATCCCGGAGGGCGAGCTGGCCTTCGCCGGCGAGCCCCTGGTCCGCGTGACCGCTCCGCTGCTGGAAGCCCAGCTGGTCGAGACCTTCCTGCTCAACCAGATCGCCAGCAGCACCATGGTGGCGTCCAAGGCGGCCCGCGTGGCGCTGGCCTGCGGCGGGCGCGCCTACGTCGACTTCTCGGCCCGCCGCGACCACGGCACGGCCGCCGCGATGACCGCCGCCCGCTCGGCCTGGATCGCGGGGGCGGCCGGGACGTCCCTGATCGCCGCCGGGCAGCGGTGGCGGATCCCGAGCTCCGGCACCATGGCCCACTCGTTCGTGATGGCCTTCGACGACGAGCGCGAGGCGTTCCGGGCCTACGCGCGGGCCTTCCCCACCGACGCCGTGCTGCTCCTCGACACCTACGACACCCTGACCGGAGCCCGGCACGTGGTCGAGGTGGCCCACGAGCTCGCCGGGGAGGGCATCGAGGTGGCCGGGGTGCGGTTGGATTCCGGTGACCTGCGCGAGCTGTCGGTCGCCGTGCGGCGCATCCTCGACGAGGGCGGCCTCCACGGGGTGCGCATCTTCGCCTCCGGCGACCTCGACGAGTACCGGGTGGCCGAGCTCCTGGCGGGAGGCGCGGCGATCGACGCGTTCGGGGTCGGGACCCAGCTGGGGACCAGCGCCGATGCCCCCTCGCTCAGCGCCGTCTACAAGCTGGTCGAGGACGCCGACGGCCCCAAGATGAAGCTCGCGGAGGGCAAGGTCACCTGGCCCGGACGCAAGCAGGTGTGGCGGGCGACCGACCGGGACGTGATCAGCCTCCACGACGAGGCCGTCGACTCGGCCCGGCCCCTCCAGGTCCAGGTGATGGCCGGTGGCCGCCGGACCGACGCGGGGAGCGAACCGCTGTTCACCGCCCGGAGCCGCTGCTTGGCGGCCTTGGCGGACCTCCCGGGCCCGCTGCGGTCGCTGGAGCCGTCCCCGCCGGGCGAGGCGCCGTGGCCGGTGGAGCTGTCGCCGGGGCTGGACTCGATGGCCCGCCGGGTGCGGATGGCGCTGGGGGCCGACGTTGCCTGACGGGAGCCTGGGCATCTTCGGCGGCACCTTCGATCCGCCTCATGTCGGCCACCTGGTGACGGCGGTCAACGTCCGTCACGAGCTGCGGCTCGACCGGGTGCGGCTGGTGGTCAGCGGGCGGCCGTGGCAGAAGGTCGGCAGCCGGGTGATCACTCCCGCGGTCGACCGCTTCGCCATGGTCGAGGCGGCGGTGGGCGACGTCGAGGGCATCGAGGCCAGCCGCATGGAGATCGACCGGCCGGGGATGTCCTACACCGCCGACACGCTGGCCGAGCTGGCGGCGGCCGAGCCGACCTGCCGCCTCTACGTGATCCTCGGCAGCGATGCCGCCGCCGGGCTGCCCACCTGGGAGCGGGCCGACGAGGTCCGCGAGCGGGCCACGATCGTGGTGGTCGAGCGCCCGGGCATCCGGGAGGCGGAGCCGCCGGCCGGGTGGTCGTGGGTGCGGGTCGAGGTGCCCCGCCTCGAGGTGTCGAGCACCGACCTGCGGGCCCGGGTCCGGGACGGGCGGCCACTGGACTACCTGCTCACGCCGGCCGTGATCGACTGCATCGAGGCCCGGGGCCTCTACCGGACGCCGGAGCGGGTGCCGTGAGCGCCGACCCGACCCAGGGCCAGCCGCGGGGCACGACCAAGCGGGCCCGAGCGACCGTCCGGCGGCGGGCCCGCAACGAACGGAGCACGGTCGCCCACCAACCGTCACGCCAGGACGAGTGGACGGTGCCCTCCCTGGCCCCCGGGGGGCGGGGTGGTGCGCACCACCCGTCGGCGCTGCTGCAACCCCCGGCGTCGACGGCACCGCCGGCCGGGGGCGGGGACGTCGACGCACCGACCCCGACGCAGGTCGACGGGGCGGAGTCGCCGCCGAGTCGCCGCCGGCGCCGCCGGCTCCGGCGAGCGGAGCCCCCGCGTCGAGTAGCCCGCTTGCGGCGGTCCCGCCGCCGGGTGATGGCCGGCATGGCGGTGCTGGTGATCACGGGCGGCGTGCTCACCGCCGTCGGTCTGTCCCAGGTGCGGGGCAGCACGGCCGGTCGCTACATCGACCCGACGCTCCAGCCCGACGACCCGGGTTACGCGGCCTTCGTGACCCCCACCCCGACCCTCCTGGTCGTCAGCCGGGACTCCGGGGGCGAGCTGGTCGGGGTGGCACTGCTGGCGCTGCAGGCCAACGACGAGGGCGGCTCGGTGGTGATCATCCCCACCGCCACCCAGGCTCCGTTCGGCGAGCAGACGTTCACCCTCGCCGAGGGATACGCCAGCCGCGGCTCCGAAGGCGTCACCGACCTGGTGGAGAGCACCCTCAAGCTGGCCGTCGGCGACACGGTCGAGGTCGACGACCGCCGCTGGGCGACGCTGGTCGAGCCGGTGGGCGGGGTCTCCCTGCGGCTCGACGCCGAGGTCGGCCGGTGGCCCGCGGGTGACGTGAGGTTGGACCCGGCCGACGTCGGTCCGTTCCTGGCCGCCCGCACGTCGAACGAGAGCGAGCTCAACCGGGCCACCCGCCAGGGTGACTTCTGGCGCGCCTGGCTCGAGGCGGTGGCCCAGGCCGGCGAGGGAGGCGTGGCTGGCGAGCAGCACAGCGGCATCGGCCGGTTCGTCCGGGGCCTGGCGGCCGGCGCCGACGTGGACAGCCTCCCGGTGGTGGACGCCCGGGGTTCGACCGACCAGTTCTCGATCGACGCCGGGTTGGCAGCCGAGGCGCTGGCCCGTAGCGTTCCCTTCCCGCAGTCACCGGCTCCCGGGGTGCGGCCCCGGGTGCGGCTGCTGAACGGTACGCAGCATCCGGGCCTGACGGGCCAGGCCGCCGAGACGCTGGTCAGGGCGGGTGCGGAGATCACGATCTCCGGCAACGCTGCGTCGTTCGACGAGCCGACGACGCGGATCATCTACAGCGATCCGAGTTTGCTGCCGATGGCGAATTGGATCCGGGAATTCCTGGGAATTGGTGATGTGGAAAGCGACTCCTCGGGCCAGGATGCTGCGGTGGTCGACGAATCCGAACGGATCGACCTGACCGTGATCCTGGGTGCTGACGCACCCGAGGCGATCAGGAGGTAGAAGAGGCTGGCTGAGACAACACCCCGGCAGGTGCCGATCCCTTCGGCATCACCTGGAGCACCTGAAGAACGACCAGAACGTGAGGACGCCCGGAGGTTGGCCGTCGTGGCCGCGCGGGCGGCCGACGACAAGGGCGCGGAGGACATCCTCATCCTGGAGGTGGCAGGCGTGCTGACGGTGGTCGACGAGTTCGTCGTCGCCTCGGCGCCCAACGACCGCCAGGTCCGTGCCGTCGTCGACGAGGTCGAACGGAAGGTGGCCGAAGCCGGGTTGGCCAAGCCTCTGCGGGTCGAGGGCCGCGACGAGCGGAAGTGGGTGCTGCTCGACTACGGCGACGTCGTGGTCCACGTGTTCCTGCGCGAGGTGCGCGAGTACTACGAGCTCGAGCGGCTGTGGAGCGACGTGCCCCGCATCGAGTGGGAACCGCAGCTCACACCGCGATGAGGATCGCCGCGAGGCCGGCGACGGTCAGCCCGGCCTGCTGACCGACGCTCATCCGTTCGCCGAGCACGTAGCGCGCCAGCAGCACGGTGCCCACCGGGTACAGCGTGGTCAGAACCGCGACCACCGTCAGCAGGCCCTGGGTCAGGGCGAGCAGGTAGCAGACGTTGGCCGCGGCATCGAGGATCCCGGCGCCCAGCGCGGCTCCGGCCACGTCGCGACGGGGCGGCGCGGCGGCCATCAGCCCGGCCAGGCCCAGGGAACCGAACAGCGTCACCGACGCGGCCCGGGCCCCGACCAGGGACCAGATGCCGGTTCCCGAGCCGGCGGAATCCATGAGGACGAAGAACAGGCCGAAGGCCAGGCCGGCGACGATGGCCAGGACGAGAGCCATGGTCTGCTGCTCCGGCCGGTGGTCGGCAGGGGAGGTCTGGCGGGAGATCAGGACGATGGCCACCAGGGCCAGCCCGATGCCGGCCAGCGCAGTGGGCTGGGGCTGCTCGCCCTGCCCGATCCCGACCGCCACCGGCACGGCCGCCGAGAGGACCGCGGCCACCGGAGCGACCACACCCATCCGGCCCAGCGAGAGCCCCCGGTAGAACAGGGTCACGCCTGCGGCACCGACGATGCCGGCAACCGCGCCGACGCCGAAGGTGCGGGCCGTCGGCTGGCCGCCGACCAGGGGAGCGGCCGCCAGCAGCAGGACCAGCCCGATCAGATGGGACCAGAGCACCACGGCGGTCGCCGGCACCCGGCGGGCGGCGACGCCGCCCAGGAAGTCCCCGGCGCCGTAGGCGGCTGCAGCAGTGAGGGCGAGGAGCGCAGCCATGCGGGTGGTCAGACCGGGAGGCGGAGGAGAACTGACCGGTGCTGCCAAACGACCATGCGGTGCACTCTAGTGCACCGGTCAATCTGTTGCACCGCCTGGTCGTTAGGCTTGACCGCATGCCTGATGCCGAAGTGGTGGCGGCCGCGGTGGCTCGCAACACCCGCCGGCTGCGGACCAACCGGGGCTGGAGCCTGGACCAGCTGGCGTCCCGCAGCGGGGTGAGCAAGGGGATGCTGGTCCACCTGGAGCAGGGCCGCACCAATCCCAGCCTGGGCACGCTGTGCAAGCTGGCCGAGACCTTCGGGCTGACGCTGGCCAGCCTGGTCGAGCTGCACGAGGCGCCGGTGGTGCGGGTGGTCCGTCCGAACGAGACCGTCGAGCTGCTGGCCTCCGACAAGGGCAGCTCCGGGCGGCTGCTGGTCGGGTCCGACGAGCGGGAGCACGTCGAGATGTGGCACTGGGCGCTGGCGCCCGGCGACAGCTCGCACTCCGAAGCCCACGCCGACGGCACCCGCGAGCTGCTCCACGTGGTCGACGGCACCCTGACGCTGGAGGTGGACGGCGTCGAGCACACCGTCTCGGCCGGCGGTGCGGCGCTGTTCCACGCCGATCGCCCCCACGCCTACCGCAACGACGACGAGCGGCCGCTCCGGCTGGTGATGGTGGTGCTGCAGCCCGACGCCGACCTCGACGAGTGGACCGCGCAGCGCCCCGAGCCCTAGAGATAGCGGCATGGAGCTGCTGGGCATCCACGTTCCGCATCCGGCCGGGCCCGAGCTCGACCGCCTGCTCACCCAAGCTCGCCAGGCCGAGCTGACCTACGACTACGTCGGGGCGATGGTGGCGCCCGGCGGCCCCCGGCCGTCCGAGCGACGGGGGCGGGTCGAGCTGGGCCGCGGCGACCAGGCCTTCGCCAAGGCCGTCGAGGCCTTGCGGACCTGGCAGGCGCACCAGGGCATCGGTGCATCGATCCACCCGGCCGGGGCACCGATCGAGCTGGACGAGACCGTGCTCGTCGTGCTGCGGGCCGGCCCGTTCGCGGTGGTCGCCCCGGACCGGTTGGTCGCGGTGATCGACGAGCCGGGCCGCTTCGGCTTCGCCTACGGCACGTTGACCGGCCACCCGGAGACCGGCGAGGAGAGCTACCTCGTGGAGCAGGCCGAGAGCGGTCTGGTCACGCTCACCATCCGCGTCGACGCCCGGCCGGGCACGCTGCCGGCCCGGCTGGCGGGGCCGATCGTCCGGCGGATCCAGCACTGGGCGCTCGGCCGCTACCTGGAGGCGGTCCGGACCTACGTCGCACCCGCCTCGGCCGGTTCGTCCTGATCGCCGCGGCTATCGAGCGTGGCCGGCTGGCCGCAGGCCGCGAACAACGTGGTGTCGAAGGTGGTGATCTCGGCGATCATGCCGTCCTCGATGCGCAGCACGTCGAGCTTGAAGGCCCGGAACTCGGTGTCGCCCCACCGCCGCAGGTAGGTGGCCGCGGCGGGCATCCGATTGGCGCCGATGGGCCGCAGCCGCCAGTCGCCTTCCCGCTCGACGCCGAAGGCCGTCTCCAGGGAGCCACGGATGGCCTCCCGGCCCTCGAAGCAGAACGGATGCGGCGGCATGGTGATGCGGAGGTCGGTGGTGGCGATGGCCAGGGTCGCCGCCGCGTCGCACCGCTCGTGGGCGTCGATGAACTTCGCCAGCAGCGCCCGCTCCTCGGGGTTCGGCTCGGACGTCGACCAGTCGAGCCGGTGGGACGGCAGGTGGCGCTGCATGGTGGCCCGGGCCCGCTGCACGGCGCTGTTCGCGGCGGCCACGGTGGTCCCGAGCAGCTCGGCGGTGTCGGCGGCCGGCCAGCCCAGCACGTCGCGCAGGATCAGGGCCGCCCGTTGCCGGGGCGGGAGGACCTGCAGGGCGGCGACGAAGGCCAGCTCGATGGTCTCCCGTTCGACGACCACGGCATCCGGCTGGTCGTCGGCCGGCGCGACCTCGTCGAGCTGCTGGTCGGGGTACGGCTGGAGCCAGGGCACCTCGGCGAACGACCGCATGCCGGTGGCCCGCCGGGCGCGGCGCCGGACCACGTCCAGGCAGACGTTGGTTGCGATCCGGTACAGCCAGGCCCGGCCCAGCGGGCCCCCGCTGAACTGGTCTCGGTACCGCCAGGCCCGGAGGAACGTCTCCTGGACGGCGTCTTCGGCCTCGTGGAATGAGGCCAGCATCCGGTAGCAGTGGACGTGCAGCTCACGCCGGTGCCGCAGGGTGAGGGCCTCGAAGGCCGTGTGGTCCAGGGTCAGGGAGTCCGAGCCGCTCACGGGGCCGCCGCGGTGTGGTGGGCCTCCTGCAGGACCCAGGTGTTGCCGTCGGGGTCGCTGAAGTCGGCGTAGGACTCGAAGTCGCCCCGACCGGGGTTCTCACCCGGCACCCACTCACCGCCCTCGAGGTGGCGCAGCTCGCTGACCTCCAGGCCCCGCGCCACGAGCTCGGCGCGTGCGGCGACGATGTCGGTCACCACCAGGTGGAGGCCCCGGACCGAGCCCGGTTCCGCGTCGGTGATGCCGATGCCGAAGGTGACCGAGCAGGCCGACCCGGGCGGGGTCAGCTGCACGACGCGGAACGACTCGTTGGGCTGGTGGTCGACGTCGAGGTGGAAGCCGGTCTTCTCGGTGTAGAAGTCCTTGGCCCGGTCCACATCGGCCACCGGGAGCAGGACGAGCTCGAGCTTGTACTCCATGGTGTGGTCTCCTCGCTGGGTTCCCATGGTCATCGGGGTCGACGGTTGTCGGAGGTGAAACGTCGGCACCCGCCGAAACTCATCGGTGAACCGATGACGCGATGAGTCGGTGCGTCGAGCAGGGAACCCTACGAGGGAGAGGAGCACCCGGGAGGACCGGTCGTCCCGTGACGACCAGAAGTGGAGCTAGCCGGAATCGAACCGGCGGCCTCATCCATGCCATGGATGCGCTCTACCAACTGAGCTATAGCCCCCAGGGACGGATCACCCTAGCAGTTGCCCCTACGCTCGATGCCATGCGGATTGCCTTCGGCACCGACGAGAGCACCGGGCTCACGGACCACGTGAAGGACTGGCTGAACGAGCAGGGACACGAGGTCGTGGTGGTCGGCGAGGACATCGCCTGGCCCGACGTGGGCCGGGGTGTGGGCGAGGCGGTGGCCGATGGCCGGGCCGACCGCGGCGTGGTCTGCTGCTGGACCGGAACCGGCGTGTCGATGGCTGCGAACAAGGTGGCGGGGGTCCGGGCGGCGCTGTGCACCGACCGCGCCACGGCCGAGGGTGCCCGCAAGTGGAACGACGCCAACATCCTGGCCTTCGGCCTGCGGTTGACCTCGCCGACGGTGGCCGACGAGATGCTCGATGCCTTCCTCGGCACCGAGCCCGACGCCTCCGAGGCCGAGAACTACAGCCGGCTCGGCTGAACCGACCCCTCGGGCGGCCGGCGCCCATCGGCGCCCGGTCAGCCGACCACGAAGTTGATCAGCCGGTCGCGGACCACGATCACCTTGCGCACCGTGGCGTCGTCCAGCAGCGCCGCGACCTTCGGATCGGTGCGGGCGGCCTGTTCCGTCCCCGCCTCGTCCAGACCGACGGGGACGTCGACCCGGGCCCGGACCTTGCCGTTCACCTGCACCGGGATCTCGACGGTGTCCTCGATCAGGTACAGCCGGTCGGGCTCGGGGAAGGGCTCTCGGGCCAGCGACTCGTCGTGGCCCAGACGGGACCACAGCTCCTCGGCGACGTGGGGAGCGATCGGCGCCAGCAGCAGGACCAGCGCCTCGGCCACCTCGCGGGGCACCCCACCCTCGGGGTAGCGGGCTGTCAGGTGGTTGTTCAGCTCGGTGATCTTGGCGATCGCCACGTTGAACCGCAGCGCCTCCATGCTCTCGCGCACGGCTCTGATGGTGCGGGCCAGGATCCGGCTGGTGTCGTCGTCGGGGTAGTCGTCGACCACTACCAGCTCGCCGGTCTCCTCGTCGACGATGTTGCGCCACACCCGCTGCAGCAGACGGAACACGCCGACCACGGCCCGGGTCTCCCAGGGGCGACTGGTGTCCAGCGGCCCGGCGGACATCTCGTACAGCCGCAGCGTGTCGGCCCCGTAGGTGGCGTACATCTCCTCGGGAGCGACGGAGTTCTTGCGGGACTTGCCCATCCGCCCCAGCTGCCGGTGCACCTTCTGGCCCCGGTGCCAGTACTCGCCGTTCCGGTCATCGACCTCGCTGGCTTCGACGTAGAAGCCCCGCTCGTCCACGTACTCGAAGGCCTGGACCAGACCCTGGTTGAACAGCCGGCGGAACGGCTCGCGCGACGAGATGTGGCCCAGGTCGTACAGGACCTTGTGCCAGAACCGGGAGTACAGCAGGTGCAGGACAGCGTGCTCGGCACCGCCGACGTACAGATCGACGCCGCCCGGATCCTTCTCGTCGTGCGGCCCCATCCAGTACCGCTCGTTGATGGGTTCCACGAAGGCCTGGCTGTCGGTCGGATCCAGGTAGCGCAGCTCGTACCAGCACGATCCCGCCCAGTTGGGCATGGTGCTGAGCTCGCGGCGGTAGCGCTTCGTTCCCTCGCCCAGGTCCAGGTCGACCTCCACCCAGTCCGTCGCCCGGCTCAGGGGCGGCGCCGGCTCGGAGGAGTCGTCGTCCTCGGGGAAGGTCGTGGGGGAGTAGTCGTCGATCTCGGGTAGCTCCACCGGCAGCATGTGGTCGGGCACCGGTCGCGGCAGGCCGTCGTCAGGGTCGTAGACCACCGGGAACGGCTCACCCCAGTAGCGCTGGCGGCTGAACAGCCAGTCGCGCAGCTTGTAGGTGACGGTGCCCGCGCCCAGCACCTTGGCCTCCAGCCACTCGATGATGGTGCGCTTCGCCGCGTCGACGCCCCGGCCGTCCAGGCTGACCTCGTCGTTGGCGCTGTTGATGGCCGGGCCCTCGCCCACGTAGGCCTTGCCGTCCCAGTCGTCGGGCGGTTGGACGGTGCGGACGATGGGCAGGTCGTAGAGCTCGGCGAACTCCCAGTCGCGCTCGTCCTGGCCCGGCACGGCCATGATGGCCCCGGTGCCGTAGCCCATCAGGACGTAGTCGGCGATGAAGACGGGGATGTCCGCGCCGGTGGCGGGATTGATCGCGTAGGAGCCGACGAAGACGCCGGTCTTCTCGCGGGCCTCGGTCTGGCGCTCCACCTCGCTGCGCCGGCTGGCCTGGCGGCGGTAGGCCGCCACGGCCTCGACCGGGTCGGCGTGGCCGCCGGTCCACGGGTCGCGGGTGCCCTCGGGCCAGGCGTCGGCGGTCAGCACGTCGACCAGGGGATGCTCGGGGGCCAGGACCATGTAGGTGGCGCCGAACAGCGTGTCGGGCCGGGTGGTGAAGACGTCGATGCCCGGGCCGGCAGCGGTCGGGAACCGGACCCGGGCGCCCTCGGAGCGTCCGATCCAGTTCCGCTGCATCAGCTTGATCTTCTCCGGCCAATCCAGGTCGTCCAGGTCGGCCAGCAGGCGGTCGGCGTAGGAGGTGATGCGCAGCATCCACTGCTTCAGCGGCCGCCGGAACACCGGGAAGTTGCCCCGCTCGCTGCGGCCGTCGGGTGTGACCTCCTCGTTGGACAGCACCGTCCCCAGGCCGGGACACCAGTTGACCGGCGCCTCGTGCAGGAAGGCCAGGCGGTGGCGGTCGACGACCACCCGGCGCTCGGTGGGCGAGAGCTCGGCCCACGGCCGGCCGTAGGGGTTGGTGCCCTCGCCGGGCTCACGTAAGCCGGCGTCCAGCTCGCTGGTCAGCTCCTCGATGGACCGGGCCCGGTCGGCCTCGCGGTCGTACCAGGCGTTGTAGATCTGCAGGAAGATCCACTGGGTCCAGCGGTAGTACTCCAGGTCGGTCGTGGCGAACGACCGCCGCGTGTCGTGGCCCAACCCCAGGCGGCGCAGCTGCTGGCGCATGCCGACCATCCGGGTCTCGGTGGTGTCCCGCGGGTGCCGGCCGGTCTGGATCGCGTACTGCTCGGCCGGCAGGCCGAAGGCGTCGAAGCCCATCGGGTGCAGGACGTTGTAGCCCAGCATCCGGTGGTAGCGGGCGTAGACGTCGGTGCCGATGTAACCCAGCGGGTGGCCGACGTGCAGGCCGTCGCCGCTGGGGTAGGGGAACATGTCCAGCACGTACAGCTTGGGCCGATCGGCGAACTCCTCGAAGCCCTGGTACAGGTCGCCGATGGGGTTGGGAGCGTAGAACGTGCCCTCCTTCTCCCAGCGGTCCTGCCAGGAGAGCTCGATCTGCTCGGCCAGCGCCGCGGTGTAGCGATAGGGCGGTACGTCGTCGGCGGTCGGGTCGGCCGCAGGATCCGGCATGGCGTCGAGGGTACTGTCTGGCGTTCAGCTGGCGGGACTGGGTTGGCAGGCGCGATTCGCTATGTAACCCGCGGTACATGACGGTGGTCACAGCCATCATGCCCACCCTTTTGCAGCGGATCGAGCGCGCCGCGGAATCCGACCGCACCCTCACCTTCGTGGTGGACGGGAGGGAAGAGGTGGTGGCGTGGCGGGACCTCCACGAGGACGCCAAGGGCTACGCAGCCGGGCTGCAGGCGCGTGGGATCCGACCGGGTGACCACGTGGCCCTGCTGTCTCCGACCACCCGCGCGCTGGCCACGGCCATCCAGGGCACCTGGCTGGCTGGCGCCACGGTCGTCGTGCTGCCGCTGCCGATGCGGTTGGGCTCGATCGAGGAGTTCGTCGACCAGACCCGGGACCGCATCCACCACGCCGACGCCAAGCTGGTGGTGGTCGACGCCGAGCTCGCCCCGTTCGTGACACCCGCGCCCGGCGATCCGCCCCTGGTCCCGGTGGGCGAGCTGGCCGAAGGCGATCCGGCGGGATGGCGGCGGCCGCCCGACGATCCCGACCGGCTGGCGATCCTGCAGTTCACCAGCGGCTCGACCGCGGACCCGAAGGGCGTGATGCTGCCCGACCGGGTGCTGTGCGCCAACCTCGATGCCATCGCAGCCGCGCCGTCGCTCGACCCGGCCACCGACGTGCTGGTGTCCTGGCTGCCGCTCTACCACGACATGGGCCTGGTCGGCCTGTTCACGCTGCCCATGTCGACCGGCAGCCGCCTGGTGCTGGGCGCGCCGCAGGACTTCACGTCCCACCCGGCCCGGTGGATGGAGTGGATCTCGACCTACGGCGGCACGGCCACCGCCGGTCCCAACTTCGCCTACGTGCTGGCCGCGCGGGCCCTCCGCAAGGGGCCGCAACTGGACCTGTCGTCGCTGCGCATCGCGCTCAACGGCGCCGAGCCCGTCGATCCCGACAACGTGGACGACTTCGTGACCGCCGCGCAGCGGCACGGCTTCCGCCCCGAGGCCATCTTCCCGGCCTTCGGCATGGCCGAGGTCGGCATCGGCGGCACGTTCCCCGAGCCGCTGCTCGGGCTGCGCACCGACTGCGTCGATCGCCGGGTGGTGGAGACCGAGCGGTACGCGGCGCCGACCGAGCCCGGTTCGCCCGGCAGCCGCCGGTTCGCGCTGCTCGGCCGGCCGGTCCCGGGCCTCGAGATCCGCATCGTCGACCAGGACCGGGGGATCGTGCTGCACGATCGCGAGGTCGGCGAGCTGGAGATCCGCGGCACGTCGGTCACGCCCGGCTACTACAAGCGGCCCGATGCCAACGCCACGCTGTTCCACGACGGCTGGCTGCGCACCGGCGACCTCGCGTACACGCTCGGCGGCGAGCTGGTGGTCTGCGGGCGCATCAAGGACGTGATCATCGTCGGCGGGCGCAACGTGTTCCCCGAGGACGTGGAGCGGGTGGTCGGTGCGGTCGACGGCGTCCGGGCCGGCAACGTGATCGCCTTCGGCGCAGTCAACGGCCGGGGACGGGAGGCGCTGACGGTGGTGGCCGAGACCCGGGCCACGGCCTCCGGAGCCGGCGCCAGCGACGACGAGCTCGCGGCGCTGCGGCACACCGTGGCGGAGCGGGTCATCGACGCCGTCGGGGTCCCGGCCCACGACATCGTGCTGGTCGCCGCGGGGACGCTACCCAAGACCAGCTCGGGCAAGCTCCAGCGCTCCTTGTGCCGCCGCCGCTACGACGACGGCAAGCTAGACCCCGTCCGCGTCTCGTAACTTTGCCTCCGGCCATGCCCTTCGCCTTCGGCTCGGGGCCTCCGGCGAGATCCTGAAGCGAACGCCTCGGCCGCGGCGGCTTGCTTTCCGCTACGGCGTCCCACGAGCCGATGCGCGGTGGCCCAGGCCAGCCGCACGCCAACGCACTCCCGGGTCAGTCGCCCTGCTCGCGCAGGAAGCGCTCCAGCTCGTCGGCCAGCTCGTCGCCGGTCGGGAGGGCAGTGCCGCCGAGCGAGGCGATCCCGTCGTCCAGCTGTTCGTAGCTGGCCTCCAGCTGACGCAGCATCGCCTCGTGCTCGGGGTTCTGCGCGATCAGCTCGTCCAGCCGGCCACGGGTGGCCTGGGCCAGCTCGGGCAGCTCACCCACCGGCAACGACAGGTCGGCCAGCCGTCCCAGGCCCTCGATCAGGGCGACGCTGGCCGCCGGGTAGCTCATGGCCGAGGCGTAGTGCGGCACCTGCGCCCAGAGACCCAGCGACGGGATGCCCCGGGTGTCGCACCCGTCTTCCACGGCGGCCTGGGCTCCGGCCGGGAAGTCGAGCGAGGCCCGGAGGAAGACGCCGGCGTCGGCTAGCTGTGGCGTCGAGGCCGTGCACGCCAGCCGCGCCGGCCGGGTGTGCGGCGCCGGCGCGGGATAGGCGCCCAGGCCCACGCACAGGCGGACGCCGAAGGTCAGGGCCAGGTCGACGACCTCGGTGACGAAGCGGTGCCAGCTGCGGTCGGGCTCCGAGCCGACCAGGAGCAGCAGCTCGTTGCCCTCGAGGTCGGCCGCGGCCCGGAGCTCCAGCGACGGCCAGGTCAGGCTCTTCTGGATCCCGTCGACCATGTGGACCGTGGGCCGCCGGGCCCGGTAGTCCAGCAGCTCGTCGGTGTCGAACTGGGCCACAGTGATCGTGTCCAGCCCGTCGAGCAGCGCGCTCCCAGCGGTGCCGGCCGCGAGCCCTGCGTCGATCCACCCCTCCATGGCCAGCACCAGCACCGGCTGGTCCAGCGTGGGCTGCTCGATCAGCTCGTACAGCGGCATGGTCAGCGGCTCACCCGCGCCAGCGTCGTGCGCGCCGCCTGGGCCAGCACCTCGACCTGGCGGCCGAAGAGGTCGAAGCTGTCGGCGGCCTGGCCCATCGCGCCGGCCTGGTAGCGGGCGAACACACCCTCCAGGATGCAGGCCAGCTTCCAGTAACCAAACGCCACGTAGTAGTCGACGGCCGATACGTCCCGTCCCGAGGCGGCGGCGTAGCGCTCGATGAGCTCGGCCCGGCTCGGGAACCCGGGGAGCAGCGTGGCGCTGTCGGCCAGCGCCGTGTGCTCGTCGCCCGGTTCGGTCCAGTACACGAGCAGCAGGCCGACGTCGGCCAGCGGATCGCCGAGCGTGCAGAGCTCCCAGTCGAGCACGGCGCGGATGATGCCGTCCGAGCCCACCAGGCAGTTGTCGAGGCGGTAGTCGCCGTGGACGATGGCGGCCGGGCCCTGCTCGGGCGCCCGGGCCGCGAGCTCGGCGTGCACCTCGTCGACCACCGGCAGGTCACGGGTCCTGGACTGCTCCCACTGGCCGTGCCACCGCCGCAACTGCCGTTGCAGGTAGGCCTCCTTGCGACCGAGGTCGCCGAGGCCGACCGCATCGGGGTCGACGGCGTGGATCGCCGCGAGGACGTCGGCCACCTGCCCGCCGGCGCGCCATCGGGCGGCCTCGTCGAGCGCGCGGCCGGCGGCCTGGTCGCGCACCACCGCGCCGTCGACGAAGCCCATGACGTAGAACGGCGCGCCGTTGACCGCCGGATCGTCGCACAGCCCCACGGTCGCGGGGACCGGGACGGGCGTGTCGGCCAGCGCCGAGATGATGCGGTGCTCCCGGCCCATGTCGTGGGCCGTGGCCAGCACGTGGTGCAGCGGGCCCCGGCGGAGGACCCAGGCGTGGCCGGCGCTGTCGTCCACCCGGTAGGTCAGGTTGGAGTGTCCGCCGGCGATCGGGCGGAAGGTGAGCGGAGGTGCCGCGCCGGGTGCGTGAGCCTCGAACCACGCGGTGACGTTGTCGGCGTCGATCCCGGCGGGCGCTGTCGAGGCGTCCGGTGCATCCGATGCTGGTTCGGTCACTGTTCCCCCGAGACCCCTGGTCCGTCGGCGAGTGTCGGAACGGTACCGGCCTCGCAGGGCAGAGGCGTCATCTCTCGGTAGCGTGGCCTGGATGACCATCGACGTCACGGATGCCGAGTTCCAGACCGAAGTTGTCGACCGCTCCCAGGCCACACCGGTCGTGGTCGACCTGTGGGCACCGTGGTGCGGGCCGTGTCGGCAGCTCGGGCCGATCCTCGAGCGGGTGGTCGGGGAGACCGAGGGCAAGGTGGTGCTGGCCAAGGTCAACGTGGACGAGAACCCGCAGATCTCGGCCGCCTTCCGGGTGCAGGGCATCCCGGCGGTGTACGCCCTCGCGGACGGCAAGGTGGTCGACGGGTTCATCGGCGCGCAGCCCGAGCCGGCGGTGCGCGAGTTCGTGAGCCGGCTGGCGCCCAGCCCCGAGGACGAGAAGCTCAGCGATCTGCTCGAGGCGGGCGACGAGATGTCCCTGCGCGCCGCGCTCGACGAGCGCCCCGACCACCACGACGCGATCGTGGCCCTGGCCGAGCTGCTGGCCCGCCGGGGCGACGAGGGCGACGCCGAGGAGGCCGAGGCGCTGCTGGCTCGCATCCCGGAGACGGCCGAGACCCGCCGGGTCGGGGCGCTGGTGCGCACCGGCGCCCAGGGCGAGTCCTCGGACGAGATCACGGCCAAGCTCGACGACCTGCTCGACCGGGTCAAGGAGGACGACGCGGCCCGCCAGGAGTTCGTCGACCTCCTCGACGTACTCGGGCCCGAGGACCCGCGGACCGCGGGCTACCGCAAGCAGCTCTCGGCCCGCTTGTTCTGAACCCGGGCCGAGCGGGTGGCCTGAACCGGGAGGCGGATCGGTGCGACTGGAGCGGCACGAGGGGTACTGGTTGCTGGTCGGCGGGCCCGTGCCCCGGGGATCCACAGCCATCACGCTCGGCTCGCTCATCGTGATGCGGAGCCGCGGTGTCGGCGACGAGCGCCTGCTGCGCCACGAGCAGGGGCACGTGCGGCAGTGGCGGGAGCACGGCGTGTTCGGGTTCCTGCGGCGCTACCTGGGCGCCTACCTCCGCTGGCGGTGCCTCGCCTACCCCCACCGGGCGGCGTACCGGCGCATCCCCTTCGAGATCGAGGCCGAGTGGCGGGCCCGACGCTCGCTGCTGTCCGGGGACGGGGAGGCCAGCGGCTAGGTTTCCACCGGCGGTCTCGGCGCCCCGGCGCCTCCCGTCATCAGCGGTCCGTCGTCCCGCCGTCGGACGGCACGCATCCCCCTCCTGCGTTGAGTCCCGCGCGCCTGGAGGGCTGCGATGTCCGACCTGCTCTCGGATCCGCCTCGACCACCGCACGTGCCGTCGTGGCGGGATCGGATGGCCGAGTGGGCCGAGTCCCTCGATCTCACCCCGACCCGCCTGGTCGCCGGGGTGGTCGCGCTGGCCATCATCGGGCTGGCGGGCTGGAAGCTGCTGGGGCCGGGGCCCACGGCGCCCGAGCTGCGCCTGCCGTTCGCGTCCACCACCACCGCCGCTGGTGATGCGGCCCCGACGACCGGGGCGCCCTCGGGGTCGACGGCCGCTGGAGCCGGGACCGAGGTGGTGGTCCACGTGGTCGGGGCGGTCGCCGCGCCGGGAGTCCACCATCTGCCGGCCGGGAGCCGGGTGGTCGATGCGGTGGACGCCGCCGGAGGGGCCGCACCGGATGCCGACCTGAGCCGTCTCAACCTCGCCGGGCTGCTCCAGGACGGCCAGCAGGTGTACGTGCCGCGGGTCGGGGAGGAACCGCCGCCCCCGATCGGAGCGGGCACCGGCGCCCCGTCGGGCGGCAGTCCCGGAACAGGCCCGGGCATCGGCGTTGGCGCGGGTGCGACCACGCCGGTGAACATCAACACCGCCACCCTCGACGAGCTGGACGCGCTCCCGGGCATCGGCCCGTCGATCGCCCAGGCCATCGTCGCCTACCGCGACGAGCACGGACGGTTCGGCTCGGTCGACGAGCTCCTCGACGTGCGCGGCATCGGCGAGGCCAAGCTCGAGCAGCTCCGGCCCCTGGTGACGGTCTGATCGCCGTGGACGAGGCCTTGGAGCTGGCGGCCGACGTCGCCCGCCCGCCGACGGCGAGGTTCGCAGTCGGGCTGGCGGCGGCCACGGCCCTCGGCGCCTGGCTGGGGGTCGAACGAGCCGGAGTTGGGACCGTCCCCCTGGGGCTGGCCCTCGCCGCGGGCGCCGCCGCCCTGGCCTCCCGCCGGACCACCCTGGTCTGGCTGGCCGCCGGCCTGCTCGCGTCCAGCTTGGCGCAGCGGTCGATGGCCGGCCTCGAGGGTCCGATGGCGACCGGTGCCGTCCAGGCCGAGGTCACGCTGCTGACCGATCCCGTGCCGCTCGGGAGCGGCGCCGTCCGGGTCGAGGCCGGCCTCGCCGGCCGCCGCTGGTCGGCCACAGCGCACGGAGCGGCCGCGGCCGCCCTCGACGACCGGCTGGCGGGCGAGCGGGTCGTCGTCCGCGGCCGGCGCCTGCCCCCGGGCTCCTACGAGCGGCGGTTGCGCCACCGCCACCTGGTCGGCCGCCTCCAGGTCGACACGGTCCTCGGCTGGCAGCCGGGCCACGGCGTCACGCGGGCCGCCAACCGCCTGCGCCGCACGCTGGAACGGGGGGCTGCATCGCTACCCGACCGGCAACGGAGCCTGTTGATGGGCCTCACCATCGGCGACGACCGCCACCAGCCGGCCGACCTGACCGACGCCTTCCGCGCCGCCGGCCTCGGCCATCTCTCTGCTGTGTCTGGTCAGAACGTCGCCGTCCTGCTGACGGCAGCGGCACCGGCGCTGAGGCGCTTGCGACTGGCCTCGCGCCTGGTCCTGACCATGGCCCTGCTGGCGGGGTTCACGCTGGTCACCCGAGGCGAGCCGTCGGTGCTCCGGGCCACGGCCATGGCGGCCGTCGGCGCGTTCGCCGCCGCCACCGGACGGCCGTCCACCAGCCTCCGGACGCTCGGCCTGGCGGTGACCGGGCTGCTCCTGTGCGACCCGCTGTTGGTCGGCTCGCTGGGGTTCCAGCTGTCGGTGGCGGCTACCGCTGGCATCGTCGTCGGCGCCGCGGTCATCGAACGGCGCCTGCCCGGGCCGCGGCTGATCAGGCTGCCGCTGGCCATGACCATCGCCGCCCAGCTGGCGGTCGCGCCGCTGCTGGTGGCCACCTTCGGTCCCCTGAGCCTGGCGTCGCTGCCGGCGAACGTCCTCGCCATCCCCCTGGCCGGGCCGGTCATGGTGTGGGGCCTGACTGGCGGCATGGTCGCGGGGCTGGCGGGTGAGCCCGCCGCCGCGCTGCTCCAGCTGCCCACCCGGGTGTTGCTGGCGTGGATCGAGGCCGTCGCCCTCGCCGCCGCGCGGTGGCCGCTGGGGACCGTCGGCGTCCCGCAGGTCGCCTTGGCGGCGGTCGCCGTGCTGCTGGCCGAAGCCAGCTGTGTGGTCGGCCGCCCGTCCGCCCGCCGGGCCTTGCGCCTCGCCGCGCTCCTCGGCGGATGGGCGGTGCTCGTCAGCGCAGTCGCGGGCTGACCTCCCCGAAACTTCGGCAGAACCACGCTGAAGTCGACGCTTTCTGCCGAAATTTCGGAGGAGGAAGCGGGCAGACTGCGAGCGTGTTGATCCTGATCGGTGTGGTGCTGCTCACGGGACTCGTCATCGGAGCGCTCGGCCGGCTCCTCATCCCCGGCCCCAACCCCATGGGCATCGGCACCACGATCCTGGTCGGCATCGGCGGCGCGATCCTGGGCGGCATCGTCGGCAACCTCCTGTTCCACCGCACCGGCGGCTTCGTGCTCGCCGTCCTCGGGGCCGCGGCGATCGTGTGGTGGATCGAACGGGGCCGGACCGCCAGCCTCGACCAGCAGGGTTGAGGGCGAGCGCCTCGACCGGCGCGCGACCGGTGAGCGACAGGTCCGCTACCCGCTGCCCTCGTAGCGCTGGAGCGCCTCGGTGACGTTGGCCTGCGCCGTCGCCAGGGCCTGGTCGATGTCGCCGCCATCCAGCAGCACCGTCTCCATGGCCTGCTGGATCTGGTCGGCGAAGTCGGGGTAGGCGCCCATCAACGGCCGGGGGTGGTCGGGGTCGGCGTCGTCCAGCTGCTCCACCGCAGAGTGCACCAACAGCCCCCCGACGTCGTTCTCCCAGAAGGCCTGCACGTCAGGCTGGTCCTGGACCGCCTTGACGGCGGGCAGGTAGCCGGCGTTGAGGTGCCAGTCCTGCCCGTTCTCGGGTTGGAGCATGAACTTCATGAACTCCCAGGCCGCGGCCTGTTCCTCAGGGGGCGACGTGTTGAGGATGAAGAAGGCGGCACCGCTCGGGAAGACCTGGCCGGGGGCTTCGATCCCCGGGAACGGGGCGGCGCCGGGGACGAGGTTGCTCAGGTCCACGGCCGACGGATCGAACTCGCCGACCTCGTCGGCGCTGAGGGTCCCACCGAGGAAGTCGGCGATGGTGCTGGAAGCCGTCGACGTCTCGATGAGCATCGACGACTGCTGCTGGGCGAGCGCGAGGTAGTGGTCGATGTTCCCCTCGGTCCGGGCGAACACGTTGAGCAGGCCCTCGTCGTTCATCCGCTGGAGGAACTCCAACAGCTCGTGCGCCTCCGGCGTGTCGAAGGTGGCCTCGGTGGGCGGAGCGTCCCGGCCGTTGCCGTTGTTGACCATCTCCACGCCGACGCCCGACAGCCAGGTGGTGAAGAACCACTCGTCGAGCTTGAGCGACAGTGGCCGCTCGGAGACCCCGGCGTCCTTCAGCGCCCGGGCCGCCTGGTACAGCTCTTCCAAGGTGCCCGGCGGGTCCTCGGGATCGAGCCCGGCTCGCGCCCAGTGCGACTTGTTGTAGTAGAGGATCGGCGTCGAGACGGCCGTGAAGGCCGGGTACAAGACGTCGTTCACCGAGAACGTCGACCGGACGGCCGGGAGGAGGTTGGTGAGGTCGTAGTCGTCGGCTTCCATGCAGGCCTGGGCGGGCAGCACCCGGCCGCCGTCCACCATCAGCCGCAGGTGGGTGTCCTCCAGGAGGACGAGGTCGGGGAGCTGGCTGGGATCGGCGGCCGCCGTGCTCTCGTACTTGCGCAGGACCTCCTGGTGGGAGCTGCCTTCGCTGGCCACCGTGACGTGGACGTCGTCCTGGCTGGCGTTGAACCGGTCCGCCATGGTCTCCAGGGTCTCCTTCGGCGAGCCGCCGAGGCCGTGCCACAGGGTCACCTCGACGGGCTTGGGAGCGCCGGCCAGGGCGTCCAGCGGACAGTCGGGGAGCTCGACCTCGCCGTTGGGCCCGGTGGCCGCCTGGTCGGCGCCCGAGGTCGGCGGGCTGCTGCAGGCGGTGGCGAGGAGTGCCCCGAGGCAGGACAGGGCGAGTGCCTTGCGGTGTCGGAACATGGTTCCCTCCTCGTCCTCGGTCAGCCCTTGACCGCGCCTGCGGTCAGGCCCCGGATGATCTGGCGCTGGAACGCGATGAGCAACAGCACCACGGGCACCGCGACGATCAGCGCCGCAGCGATGGCCTGGTTGGACTGCGCCACCTCGGTGCTGACCAGCGTCCGGAGCCGGATCTGGGCTGTCTCGTGCGACGCCTGGTCGATGATGGCCCGCGGCCACAGGTACTGGTTCCAGGCGGCGAGCGCGGCGATCACGGTGAACGACGCGATCACCGGCCGGGTCAGGGGGATCGCGAAGCGCCACAGGAAGGACAGGTGGCCGTAGCCGTCGAGCTGCGCGGCATCGCGGATCTCAGGGGGCACACCGCGGAATCCCTGGCGGACCAGGAACGTCCCGAAGGCGCTGGCGGCGAAGGGAGCGACCAGCCCCTGGTAGGTGTCGGTCCAGCCGAGCTGGCGGACGGTGTACTCGTTGGCCAGCAGCGTGACCTCCAGGGGCAGCAGCAGGGTGCCCAGGAAGAAGGCGAACAGCAGGCCCTTGAGCGGGAAGCGCAGGAAGGTGAACGCGTAGGCCGCCAAGGTCGCGGTGACGAGCTGGGCGGCCGTGATGAGGATGGTGAGGATCAGGCTCTGCACCATCGCTGGTCCCAGGTCGGCTCGGGTCCAGGCGTCGGTCCACACCGCGGCGCCGAAGCAGATCACCACCACCGCGACCAGACCGACGCCCGCCAGCGCGGCGAGGATCAGCGCCGCCCACCACGACCGCGCCCCGGCCTGGAAGCCGATCAGCTGGGTCGCCCCGACCACCAGCACGGCGACCAGGACCAGTGCAGGGGCGTTGGACGAACCGTCGGCCAGCGCGGCGAAGATCGGGTTGGTGGTCAGCACGACGGCAACCCAGCCAGCGGCCACGGCGAGGGCCAGGACCGGTCGCTCCCGGAACCGCGAGAGCTCCCAGATCCGCCCCCCGGCCACCCGGAGCTGGAGCCAGACCAGCGCCACCAGGATCACCAGGCTGCGCAGGATGACCGAAGCGGCACCGCCGGACCACCAGGTGCGGTCCTTCCAGTCGATCCCGACCGGGTGCAAGGGCAGGCCGGCGGCGATGTAGCGGATCGGCGACGACAGCGCCTGGATCAACACCAGGGCGATCGGGGCCAGCACCACGACGGCCAGGGCCACCAGCACCGCGTACTGCCCGATCATCCCGACCGTCCGCCGCAGCGGCGACCGGCCGACGGTGACCGCCGCCGCTCGAGGGCCGACGCCGAGGGCGGCACCGCTCAGCGTCACCTCGCCGAGTGCCGCTGCGGACTCCGCCTCGGCCGCTGGGGCCGGTGCCGTCGGCTGGGCGGGCCCGACCGGCTCGTCCGGGCGAGCGTCAATCGCCATAGTGGACCCTCCGCTCCAGGATCGCGAACTGCAGCCCGGTCACGACCAGCGTCACCAGGAACAGGCCCACCGAGTAGACGGCGCCGATCCCGATGGAGTCCGGCGTGTTGAGGCGGAAGATCTTGAACACCAGGGTCTCGGTCGAGGCGGCCGGGCCACCGCCGGTGAGGATCTCGATCTCGGCGAAGGCCTGGAACCCGAAGATCACCAGCACGACGAGCAGGAACAGCAGCACCGGCGAGATCAGCGGCAGCGTGATCCTCAGCAGGCGGCGGACCGGCCCGTAGCCGTCCAGCGTCGCAGCCTCGAGCACCTCGTCGGGCACCGACTGCAGGCCGGCCAGAACGATGATGAACGACAGGCCCAGGTGGCGCCAGATCCCCGACAGGGCCACCGCGAACATGGCCATGTCGGGGTTGTTGAGCCAGTCGACCCGGAAGATCCCGACCGTGGGGTTGAGGAAGAAGAAGAACACCACCGAGGCCACGGCGACCGAGCTGGCGATGGTCGACGCGAAGATGGCCTGGAAGATCTTGATGCCCTTCAGTCGGCGGTGGGCCGCGACCGCGAGCAGGATTCCCAGCACCAGCCCGGTCGGAACGGTGTAGAGCACGAACTGGATGCTGTGCCAGAGGCCCTGGCGGAAGTCGTCGCTGGTGAGCTGCTCGCGGTACTGGCGCAGTCCCACCGACTCGAAGAACGCTCCGCGGCGCCGGCTCTCGAAGGTGCCCCAGTACACGAGGTTGAGGAAGGGGCGGTAGAAGAAGGCCACGAACACGGCGATGGAGGGGGCCAGGAACAGCAGCGCCAGCAGGGTCTCCCGGGTGGAGTACCGCCGGTGCCACCAGGCGGCGATCACTCGCTCACTCCATCGCTCCGTCAGTCCAGCCGTCGACCGCTGTCGGGGTCGAACAGGTGGACGTCATCCGGAGCGACCGCGAGCGGTAGGGATCCTCCGGGTTCCACGCCCACCCGCCCGATCAGCCGGACGACCACCGGCTCGCCGCCGACCGAGCCGAAGACCAGGCACTCGTGTCCCAGCCACTCGGCCGCTCGCACCTGCAGCTCGACCGCCGTACCGCTCGGCGCCTCGGCGACCCGCAGGTGCTCGGGACGGGCGCCGACGGTGACGGGGCGGCCCTCCTCCAGTCGGGCCTGCAGCTTCGAGGGCACCGGGAAGCGGCCGCCCTCGACCTCGATCCCCGCCGCCCCGCCGACCGAGGTGAACGTGCCCGGCAGGCAGTTCATGGCCGGCGTGCCGATGAACTGGGCGACGAACAGGTTGGCGGGCGTGTCGTAGACGTCCCGGGGCGTGCCCAGCTGCTGGAGCCGCCCGTTCGACATGATCGCGATGCGGGTGGCCATGGTCATCGCCTCGACCTGGTCGTGGGTGACGTAGACGACGGTGGTCTCGATCCGCCGGTGGAGGTCGACGAGCTCGACCCGGGTCTGGGCCCGTAGCTTCGCGTCGAGGTTCGACAGCGGCTCGTCCATGAGGAACGCCTTGGGCCGGCCGACGAAGGCCCGGGCCAGCGCCACCCGCTGCCGCTGCCCACCCGACAGCGCCGCCGGCTTGCGTTGCAGCAGGGGCTCGAGATCGAGCACCCGGGCGGCTTCGGCCACCCGCTCGTTCCGCTCGGCCTTGCTGAGCTTGCGGACGGGGCGGTCGGGCCCGTCGACCGGATAGCGGCGGATCAGCAGCGGCGACTCGATGTTCCGTTGGACGGTCATGTGGGGGTAGAGCGCGTAGCTCTGGAACACCATCGACACGTCGCGGCGAGCGGGGTCGACGTGGTTGACCACCTGGTCGCCGATCAGGATCTTGCCGCTGGTGGCCGCCTCGAGGCCGGCGATCATCCGCAGCGCCGTCGTCTTGCCGCAGCCGGACGGACCGAGCAGGACCATGAGCTCGCCGTCGGCGATCGCCAGGTCCAGGTCGTCGACCGCGACGACGTCATCGAAGCGCTTCGAGACGTTCTCGAAGGTGACGCTGGCCACGACCCCCTCCTCCGTCGAGCTACCCGCCGGGTGCGGCCGGTGGGTCTCGTGGTTCCCTCCGCCTGGTCCGGACCGGACCCTACTCCGACTCCGCGAGGAGCCTATGCAGCTCGGGCAGGAGCCAGGCCGCGACGGCGCGGCCACCGTCGACCGAGAGGTGGACCATGTCCTGGAACACGGCGTCCTCGGGCACCGCGGTCTGCCGAGCGACGAAGGCCTGCATGTCGAGGAGCGCCGTCCCGGGCTCGGCGGCGACGACGTCGCGATACGCCTCGTTGCGGCAGTCGATGCGGTGGTTGGCGTCAGGATCGGGGATCCGGCTGTAGGGGCTGGTCGCCAGGGTCACGAGCGCGCCGTTGCTCGATAGCAACCCGGCCTCCTCCTCGAGTGCGCCGGTGAGGTAGCGCTCGAAGGCCGGATCGCAGTCGAAGACCCAGTCGCCGTCGACCAGCGACTTGGCCGGAGAGCCCGCGTTGGCCAGGTAGTACACGACCACGTCCGGGTCGAACCGGTCGATCAGGTCGGCCCACAGGGCCAGCCGGCGGGTGTGGCAGCGGCCCCGGTCCATGGTGGTCCCGTCCGGGAGGCGCTGGATGCCCGCCGGCGCGGCGACGTTGCAGTAGTAGGGCGCCGAGCTGGCGACGACCGCGTCGTTCCGGCTGGCCGCCTCCACCAGCCGGGGCCCGAGGTTGTGGGCGCCACTATCCCCCACGATGAGCACCCGCATCGCCCCGGCCGGGATGTCCGCCGGGTACAGCAGGTAGGGGTTGTCGGAACCCTCGAGGGGGATGGGACCGAAGCCGCGCTCCTCGTCGAGGGTCGAGGTGGCCGTCCCCGCGGTGGCGACGAGGACGGCGGCCAGGCTGCCGGCGAGCGCTGCGCCCGCCGTCGCGCGCATGGGCCAGCCGCGGAACCGCCGCTGGCGGATGGGCTGCTCGACGACCACGAAGGACACGACGGCCAGGGCGAGGGTGACCGCG
>Ga0075428_100001353_pt1 | contig 26002 bp, 21 predicted proteins | sample RhiMetdeltSRZDD2_FD_75291 | JGI IMG/M metagenome (GOLD analysis project Ga0075428, IMG submission 75291) | Populus rhizosphere microbial communities from Tennessee, USA - Rhizosphere MetaG P. deltoides SRZDD2 | ecosystem: Host-associated > Plants > Roots > Rhizosphere > Soil | place: USA... | reverse complement strand
GCCGCCACGACCCTTGCCGCCATCCGCGCCGGAGGCCTCAAGCCTGGCAAGCGCCAGCACGTCCACCTGTCCCCTGACGAGGCCACTGCCATCAAGGTCGGGCAGCGGCACGGCCAGCCAGTGGTGTTACGCGTGTTTGCCGGTAAGATGTGGGGACAGGGTGCCCCATTCTTTTGCTCGGCGAATGGTGTATGGCTGACGCCTGCCGTTCCGCCCGACTGCATCGAGTTCGCGAACGAGCCAGACTGAGAGGAGATGTCCATGCGCGCCGCCGTCCTGACCGAAGTCAACAAACCGCTGCAGATTCTCGACCTCGAGCAGGAGCCTCCCAAGGCTGGCGAAGTGCGCGTGCAGGTGAAGGCGGCCGGTGTGTGTCTATCCGACTACCACATCATGAACGGCGACTGGCCGCTGCCGTTGCCGATGGTGCTGGGCCACGAGGCGGCCGGCGTCGTCGTCGAGCTGGGGCAGGGCGTCAACAACGTCAAAAAGGGCGACCACGTCATCTTCTCGTTCCGCCCCAACTGTGGACACTGCCGCTACTGCGCATCCGGCCGCTCGGTGATCTGCAACGGCCACGACGACAGCCCGCGCTGGCGCATGCACGACGGCACCAGCCGCGTGAAGCTAAACGGCGAGCCCGTCAATCAGATGGCCCGCATCGGTACGTTTTCGGAATTCGTGGTGTGCCCGGCCGAGCAGGTCGTCGCAGTGCGTAAGGACCTGCCGTGGACGCACGCCGCCATCATTGGCTGCAGCGTGGCGACCGGTGTCGGCGCCGCTATCCGCCACGCCAAGGTGGAGTCGGGGTCCAGCGTGCTGGTGGTGGGCTGCGGTGGGGTTGGCCTAAACGTGGTGCAGGGCGCCAGGCTGGCCGGCGCCAAGACCATCATCGCCTGCGACCTGCTCGACAACAAGCTGAGCTTGGCCAAAGAATTCGGTGCAACACATACCATCAACGCCAAGAAGGACGACACGGTGAAGGCCGTGAAGGATCTGACCGGCGGCGGCGTCGACTACGCCTTCGATGCGATCGGCGGCGCCAAGACCATGGAGACGTGCGTCGATGCCATCGCGCCGGGTGGGCATGCCGTGATGGTCGGCATGCCCGCGTTCACGGACCGCGCACAGATCAACCCGTTCCAGGTGGTGTTCCAGGAGAAGATGATCACCGGCACCTACTACGGCTCGATCCGCCCGCCGGTGGACTTCGGCGTGCTGGCCGATCTCGACATGGACAAGCGCATCAACCTCGACGCCTTGATCAGCCGTACCTACAAGTTTGATGAGATCAACGAGGGCTTCAAGCTGCTCACCTCCGGCCAGGTGGCGCGCGGCGTCATTGTTTTCTGACGTCATGCCCGCCCAGGCGGGCATCCACGCCCGGTGCTGATACCCGCGTGGATCTCCGCCTACGCGGTGATGGCAGGGTTCGCGACACACAGGAGTAAGGATCGTGGCGACAGCCACCAAGCTCAAGACGGTGCATCTCAAGCTGCCGGCTTCCACTGAGGAGCTGGCCAAGCTTGAGATCGGCACCGTTGTGTACCTGACGGGCCGCGTCTACACGGCGCGCGAGGGCGTCTACAAGAAGGCGGTGGAAGACGGCGCCGGACTGCCGGCGGCGCCGGAGGAGCTGGGCTTGGCCAATTTCCATTGCTCGCCGGCCGCCAGCGTCAACGCTGACGGCAGCCACACGGTGGGGGCGGTGACGGCCACCGCGTCCTTCCGCTTCGCGAAGTGGCTGGACGGCTGGTTCAAGCTGTCGCGCTGCAATGTCATCATCGGCAAAGGCGGCATGACGGGCGAGATCTACAAGTCGACCTTCGTGCCGCACAAGGCGATCTACCTCACCACGGTGGGCTACGGCACCGGCGCGCTGCTCGGGCGCGGCATCCGGCGCGTGGTCGCCACGCATTGGGTGGAGCAGCTTGGCCTTGCCCAGGCCATCTGGGTGCTCGAGGTGGAGAACTTCGGACCATTCCTGGTCGACGGCGATCTCGCCGGCAATTCACTGTTCGAGCGCGAGAACGCCAAGATCGCGCCGGGCATCGACAAGCTCTACGCCGGCACCAAGCCCGCCACGCTGCGCCGCTACGGCGAGACCGACGACAAAACCGACGAAGTGATTTGACGCAAGGTGGCGCCTGTTGCGCCAGCGCCGACGGCAGCTCGCCGGATGGCCGGCGGGAGGATGCATCAGGCATCATGCATCATGCATCGGCGCAGGCCAGTCACGGTCGGCGCCGTCACCGCCCACGCCACAGCCACAGCACGATGACTGCTCCTGCGATTGCCGCAAGGTACAACATCAACGGCGAGGGCAGCAGCCCAACAATAACTCCGAGGTGGAAGCCGATGAACGCTCCGGCGATACCGACCAGGGCGCCCGTGATGTCGTTGCTGCGTGTCTGCCGAGCCGGGCGAGCCAGCCTCTGGCATAGCGGTTGAACGCCAGGCCCACGACGATGCCGATGATGAGGACGATGATAAAGTTCGCCAACGCGGTGCTGCCAATCGCCATATGAAACCCCCTGTGGCGCGAATTCGGGCAAGGAAGGAAGCCGCCGGTCGCCCGAAAGCTACTGGGCGGCTCAGTACCCTTGCAGGCACCTGACGGATCTTGTGGGTCCGTCTGGCCCGTCAAACGATCGACCTGCCCTTGCGGTTCCCTGGCCCGGACTGCGGCCGCTGTTCCGGCCGTAACTGCGCCGGGCGGCCCTTGTCTGTTGAATGCCGGTGCGCAGCGATTGTCGCTGCCGGCTATGCAACCACCAGGAGGGGCACGATGCGCCTTGGATTGATGTTGATGACGTTGGTTTTTGCGCTCGCAATTGCGGTGATTGGAGTGCGCGCGTCGCCCTTGACCAGTGGAAGCGATGCTCTGGGCGCGCCGGAGGGGCTGCTCGGGCAGGCTGCCTACGAAATCTGCAAACCGCTCGACGACGCCAGTACGGTCTCTGTCTGCCGGCCGCTCACCGAAGACGATGACGTCGACGAGGACGAGGAAGATGACGACGATGACGACGACGACGACGAGTAGCTCGGTCGAACTCAGGTAGTCGGCGTCGGCACATTGTCACCGACGCCATCAACCTGTTTCAAGACCGCAGCGGCGCGACCAGGATGGACGCGAGCAACTCCTTGAGCTGCGTTGGTAGCGGCACAGGACGACCCGTTGCGCGATCCACATAGACGTGTACGAAGTGGCCCTGCGCCGCGGTGGTCTCGTCATCATCGCGGAACAGGCCGATCTCATACCTGACACTGGAGGTTCCTAGGTGGCTGACGCGCAGCCCCGCGTGCACCTTGGACGGAAACGCGATCTGGCTGAAGAACCGGCATTGCGTCTCGACGACGAGGCCGATCACCTGGCTGCGCTCCACATCGAGCGCCCCATTCTCGATCAGGAACTGGTTCACGACCGTATCGAAGTACTCATAGTAGACGGCGTTGTTGACGTGCCGGTAAGGGTCGTTGTCGTTCCAGCGTGTCGTGATCTCGAGGAAGTGCGGGTAGGCCGAGCGCGGCTCGGGAGGAGAACGTCCGCTCACGATAAGGCTCCACAAAGTGTCGCGCGGCTGCGCCGGGTGGCTTGAGATGCCCGAAACCCAGGCGCAGATCAACCTGCGGCCTCGTTCAATCTGCAGCTCGATCGCGCGGGTCTAGCCCTCACCCAAGCCTCGCGCGACCTGGGCGAGCTTGGCTCGCAGCCATGTAATGGCCGGGTTGCCGTCGTGCCGGCGATGCCAGTACATCGACCAATCGAAGGAGTGCGAGGGGAACGGCAATTCGCCGATGGCGAGCGATTTGCTCGCCAGGGCCTGGGCGAGGCGGTGCGGCATCACGGCAATGAGGTCGGTTCGCTCCAGGATGTGCGGCACCACAAGCCAGTGCGGCACGTTCAACGCAACGGCGCGGGCTGCGCCCTGCTTGGCAAGGAGGTCGTCGACGAACCGCACGTCGGTCGGCGACATGGAGACCCTGAGATGCCGGGCGGCCAGGAAGGTCTTCATGCTCATTCTAGTCCGCGCCGCGGCAGGCGAGGCCCGCGTGACACACACCATGCGGTCGTGAAAGAGCGGCATCGCCTTGATCGACGCGGAATGCGACAGCCCGGTGCTGACGGCAAGGTCGATCTCATCCTTTTCGAGTGCTTCGACCGTGCGGGCTGGAGGCAAGTGGACGATGTCGAAGCGGATCGATGATGCCTCTTTGCCCGTGTCCTCCAGGAGGACTGGCAGCAGGAGCAACCCGAGGAGGTCCGAAAGGCGAATCGTGAAGGTGCGCGCTGACGCGGCCGCGTCGAACCCCGCATCGCTCTCAAACACGCTCTCGATCTGGCGCAGCACCTGCCGGATTGGCTCGGCCAGCTCAAGGGCCCGTGCGGTTGCCTGCATGCCGGTTGCGGTGCGTACCAGAAGCTCGTCCTGGAAGATATGCCGAAGGCGTGACAGCGCATTGCTCATGGCAGGCTGGCTCAAGCCGACCTTGTCGGCGGCCCGCGTGACGTGCTGCTCGCTCAACAGGGCGTCGAGTGCCACCAGCAGGTTCAGATCAATCGATCGCAGGTTCATGCGTCGGCGACGTGACAGGGCCATCCATTCGCATTCATAGCGTGAATATCGATAGAACAAAAATCGATTTGGTCAATATGAGCCGAGGCGGTGTACCAAGGCTGGTTCACGCCTCACCCCCGGAGCAGAAGATGAGCACGGCCGCGGAGCTGAAGAAGACCATCAAGGTGTGCATGTTCGACCAGTACGGGACGGTCGTGGACATGCAGGGCGGCCTCACCAAGATCGCAACGCCCTATCTGAAGGACAAGGGCTGGACCGGCAACCCGAACTCCTTCGTCACTTGGTGGCGGCGCACGCACTTCGAGAACTCGATGATCGACGCGCTGCTGCACAAGCAGCACACGCCCTACCGCGAGATCGGCATCCGCTCCGTCGCCTTTGTGCTTGACCGCTGCAAGCTGCGCTACACGATGGACGAGGTGCGGGCGCTCGTCGCCGAGATTGAGAAGCTCGAGTGCTTTCCCGAGGTGCCCGAGGCGCTTGCCCGTCTGCAGACGCGCTACCAGCTGGTCGTGCTGTCGAACGGCGATCCGGACATGCTGGAGACGGCCAAGGCGTATCACAAGGTGCCGTTCGACCGGGTCATCTCGGTTGCCGAGGCGAATTCCTTCAAGCCACACGTTGCGACCTACACCAAGGCCGCCGAGCTGATCGGGCTACGCATGGACGAGGTGCTGTTTGTCGCCAATCACGCCTTCGACTGCATCGGTGCAAAGGCCGCCGGCATGCACACGGCCTTTATCGACCGGCGCCAGCGACCGTTCGGCATGACGCCGCACCGGCCCGACATCATCGTTCGCACGATGCGCGATCTCGCCGACGCCATGGTCTAATCCCGCGCCTTGAGGCTACAGTTCTTGTGCTGCGGCGGTCTTGCCGCACGGGGGCGCGTTGGCTAGGGCGCAACTAATCTAGGAGATCATTGCATGAGGGAGCAGCAGGAGCCCGCGCAGGCCGTTCTCGGCAAGCAGATGCTGGCCCGGGCAAGCTCGGACCCACGCCAGGAGTTCGGCTCGTTCTTTCTGTCGCGACTGCTCGGCTTCACTGTCTCCTACCAGGCAGACCGGTGCAGTGTGAGCTTCGATGCCATACCAACGCTGTTCAACCCGCAGGGAACGCTGCATGGCGGCATTCTTGCGACCGCGATGGACGTCTCCATGGGCCACCTGCTGCACCACGTCGAGGGTGCAGGCGCCACGCTCGAAATGAAGATCCAATACCTCTCGCCCGTGACGTCCGGAATCGTGCGTTGCGAGGGGAGCTTCCTACGCAAAGGCAGGAGCTTGTCGTTCCTGCAGTCGCACGCCTTTCGCAGCGACGGCGAACTGGCAGCCCACGCGACCGCTACGTGGAGGTCGTTGCAACCACGGCCGGCACCTGCCGGCTGAGGCCTATTGCGCGGCCTTGGCCGCTCCGATCACGCCGCCCGATCGCAGGGCGTCGATCTCGTCTGCCGCAAACCCCCAATCGCGCAGGATTGCCTCGCTGTCGGCCCCGCGTGGACGTGGCGGGATGCCGATCTCACCCGCCGTGCGCGACAAGCGCGGTGCTGGCGCCGGTTGCACCACGCCATCAGCCTCGATGAACGTCGCACGCGCGGCATTGTGCGGGTGATCGCGCACCTCGCTGAGCGCCAGCACCGGTGCTACGCAGGCGTCGCTACCAGCAAACACACGCTCCCAGTCCGCGCGCGTCCGCTGCTTGATCGTTGCGGCGAAGCGCTGGCGCAGCTGTGGCCAGCCGCTGCGGTCGTGCTGGGCCGGAAGGTGTGCAGCCGACAGACCGAGCCGCTCGATGAATTCCGCGTAGAAGCGTGCCTCGATGGCGCCCACCGCCAGCCACTTGCCATCCCGGGTCTCGTAGGCGTCATACCAGGGCGCACCCGTGTCGAGCACGTTGACGCCACGCTCATCGTGCCAGGCACCCTGCGCGTACATGCCGTAGATAAGGGCCATCAGGGATGCTGCCCCGTCGACCATGGCGGCGTCGACCACCTGTCCCTGTCCCGACTTTTGCGCCTCGAGCAGCGCGCACACCACGCCGAAGGCCAGGAACATGCCGCCGCCGCCAAAGTCGCCAACCAGGTTGAGCGGCGGCACGGGCGCCTCGCCCCGCCGGCCGATGCCGTGCAGGACGCCGGCTAGCGCGATGTAGTTGATGTCATGGCCGGCGCGCTCAGCCAGCGGGCCGTCTTGGCCGAAGCCGGTCATGCGGCCGAACACGAGCTTGGGGTTGACGCCAGCCAGTACGGCGGGGCCGAGGCTCAGCCGTTCCATGACGCCCGGCCGGAAGCCCTCGATGAGCGCGTCGGCCTTGGCGGCCAGCCTCAGCACGACCGCCCGCCCGGCATCGGACTTCACATCGACCGACAGCGACCTGCGACCGCGGTGCAGCACCTCGAACCTGGGCTCCTTGCCCGGCAGGCCGAGGTCGGCAGCCTCGCGCCGGTCGAGGCGGATCACGTCCGCGCCCATGTCGGCCAGCAGCATGGCCGCGAACGGCGCCGGCCCGATGCCGGCCATCTCAATGATGCGATACCCGGCGAGAGGGCCCATCGTGGTTATCTTCCTTTTGCCTCGCGTTGCGTTTCGGCACAACGCGTATGCATCGGGGGTAAGCGTTTTTCAATGCCCGCGTGATTGGCTTCCAGGCAACAGGGATTGACACTCAAAGAAGCGTCAAGCGTGGCAACTCTTCGAAAGCTGTCCCGACGCCTGCGTGCTTGGCTCCGAGCCGCTCGCAAGGGCGAGCGGGCGCCCGAGCTCGCTGTGGGCCCTCGGCCGTTGCCTGCTGACCGCCGCGATCTCGAGGCCGACTTCGAACGCTTCATGATCATTGGCGATCGTCTCGAACGAGGGCTGGAGACGCTCAAGGACGTCCAGTGGGAAATCCGCGAAAATGAGGTGCGCTATCGCGATCTCCTCGACAACCAGGCGGACGCGATCTTGCGCCGTGACGAGGAGGGTCGGCTGACATTCGTCAACCAGGCTTTCTGCAGGGTGTTCGGGATCGAACGCCGCGACGTTCTTGGCCGCGCGTTCGCGCCGAGCGTGGTGTCGGGAGACGTGGTCGTACCGCTCGCTCCAGGCCTTGGCCGGCGCGAGCAGCGCTACGTGCAGCAAATCGAAACCAGCTCCGGACCGAGATGGTTTGAATGGCAGGAGCACGTCGTGTCGGCCGATGCCGCCGTTCCGGAGGTGCAGTGCGTCGGCCGCGACATCACGGAGGCGCGGGAGACAGAAGCCGAACTGCGCGAGGCGCGCCTGCAGGCAGAGGCGGCCAACCGCGCCAAGTCGCGGTTCCTGGCGGCGATGAGCCACGAGATCCGCACGCCGATGAACGGCATTCTCGGCATGACCTCTCTGTTGTCCGACACCGAGCTGTCGCCTGAGCAGCAAACCTACGCCAAGGCCATCGAGCGTTCGGCGCGCACACTGCTTGCGCTGATCGACGAGATCCTCGACTTTTCCAAGATCGAGGCCGACAAGCTGCAATTGAAGAGCGCGCCGTTGGCGATCAGCGAGTGCGTGCAGGGCGTCGTTGAGTTGTTGGCGCCAAAGGCCTACGAGAAGGGCATCGACATCGCCTGGGCGATCGATCCCAGGCTGCCGATCCTGCTTCTGGGCGACGAGGTGCGGCTGCGCCAAATCCTGACCAACTTGCTCGGGAACGCCATCAAGTTCACCGACAAGGGTGGCGTGCTGGTCACGGTCGCGCGCGCCCCCGCCAATGGCAATGGCAATGGCGAGAGTGCAGTAGAGTCCGAAGACGTGCGCATCGCCGTTACCGTCGAGGATACCGGCATCGGCATCCACCATGAGGCGCTGCCGTTCGTATTCTTCGAGTTTGAACAGGCAGAGGCGGCCTTGCGCCGCCGGCAGGGCGGCACGGGCCTGGGGCTTGCCATCTCCCGCCGTCTCGCCCGAGCCATGTCGGGAGATATTCACGTGGCCAGCATGCCGGGGGCCGGCTCCAGGTTTACGGCCGTATTGCGCCTCGGCCGGGTTCTCGAACCTCCGATCGTGGAGCGTGAGCGCAAACCAGGCCGATGGAGCGGCCAGCACGTGCTGCTGGCGCTCGACCGGCCGATCGAGCGCAAGGCACTGCGTCTTTCCATCGAAGGTGCGGGCCTGCCGGTCGAGGAATGCGCGAGCGCGGACGCCGAGGGGCTGATCCGGGGCGCGGCCCAAGCGGGCGAGCCGTTCACAGCAGTCGTGGTCGGCCACCAGGGCGGCTGGCAGGAGGCAAGGCACTTGCTCGACCTCGCGCGCAAGGTTGCAGCAGGACGGTCGGTGCGAGGCGTTGTCGTGCTCGACACCTCCGCCAAGGCCGACTTCGCCGAGTTCCGCAACGTGGGCTTCAATGTCTATTTGGTCCGGCCGGTACGACCACAGTCGGCCCTGACGCACCTGGACTCGGGTGCCCCACATATGCCTGCACCGACGCAACCCCGCCCCGAGCACGAGCCGGCTCGCAACGGCGCCCGACGGCCCATGGTGCTGCTCGTCGAAGACAATGACATCAATGCGCTGCTGGCACGCCGAATGCTGGAGAAGGCCGGCTGCGAGGTGACGGTTTGCGGCAACGGGCGCGAGGCAGTAGAGGCGATGCGGGAACGACTGGCGAGCAGCAATCCGCCCTTCGACCTGGTGTTCATGGACGTGCACATGCCTGTCGTCGACGGGCTGGAGGCGACCAGACAGATCAGGGAGATTTATGCGGCACAGCCTGATGCGGCGGTGCGGGCGCCGCCGATTGTGGCGCTGACCGCCAATGCGTTCGAGGAAGACCGTCGCCGCTGCCTGGACGCCGGCATGGACGACTATCTTGCCAAGCCGTTCGATCGCGACGACTTAAAACGGATGCTGGACAAATGGTGCGACATGAGCAAGGCGACCCGGGCGGCCTGAGCTCGGCCACATCTCAATCTGCAACGCATGTTAGCGCTTTCTTTACCTTAACGTAGGTTCGGCTTAATGCGGCCAAGGTAGGCTCACCCCATTCCGGGCCGCATGTTGCGCGCCCTAACGAGCAATCGCCATGCTGCAGATCATCGATAGGTGCGCTCACTGCGTGTCGGCTGGAATGCGCGCGGCCGTCGTGCCGCCACTGCAAATTGTTCGGTCGTGGGTTATTCGATCCAGTGCGCGGTGCGCCTCGCTCTCCTTACCGATCGATAGCTATCGTCCGGAGGCGCACTACATGCGCGGTCCTGGGCCGAAGTATCGAGCCAAATGGGCGCAAGCGCCCAATTGCGAGCTCTAGTGCAAGCCTCCGCCAGCGCCTTTCAGTGTGCCATGTGCGCGCTGCAGGCGAAGGTGATCGAGGGCGGCGGTCGCACCAGACCGGCTCAGCCATTGATATCGTAGGCGGCCAGCGCCGCCATGTTGAGGACGTCGCTGTCCTTGGCGCCGAGCGAGCAGATCTGCACCGAGTGGGTCATGCCCACCAGCATGGGGCCGATCAGGGTGGCACCGCCCAGCTCCTTCAACATTTTGGTCGAGATGGATGCCGAATGGAACGCGGGCATGATCAACACATTGGCGGTGTCCGACAGCCGGCAGAACGGATAGAGCTTCATCGCCTCGCGGTTGAGGGCGACATCGGCCGCCATGTCGCCGTCGTACTCGAAATCGACCTGGCGCTTGTTGAGGATGTGCACGGCTTCGCGCACCTTGTCGGAGCGTTCGCCGCGCGGATGGCCGAAGGTGGAATAGGCCAAGAGCGCTACGCGCGGTTCGATGCCGAGACGCCGGGCTACGCGCACCGCCTCTTCGGTGATGTCAGCTAGGTCATTGCCGTCTGGCATGTCGGTAACGCTGACGTCGGCGACCAGCACCGCCCGGCCGCGGATCAGCACCAGCGAGACGCCGATGACGCGCCGGCCGATCCTCGAGTCCAGCACTTTGCGCACGTCCTCGTAGGCCGTGTACCAATTGCGCGTGGCGCCGGTCACCATGCCGTCGGCGTGCCCCATGGCCACCATGCATGCGCCATAGACGTTGCGGTCGTTGTTGACGAGGCGCTGGCAGTCGCGGAGCAGGTAGCCTCGGCGCTGCAGGCGGCTGTAGAGGAACTCCGCATACTCGTGGCGCCGGTCGTCCCTGCTGGTGTCGTGCGTTTCGATCGCATCGGTGAGGCTCAGGCCGGCTGCGGCGAATGCGTCCTTGATCAGGGCGTGCCGGCCGATCAGCACTGGCTTGCCCAGGCCCTGGTTGAGGTAGGCATTGGCGGCGCGGGCGATCTGCGGCTGCTCGCCTTCGGCAAAGATGATGCGCTTGGGCGCGTTGCGCACCTGGGCGAAGATGGAGTGCAGCCAGCCCGCCACCGGATCGAGCCGACCCGACAGTCGCGCCAAGTATCCGTCCATGTCGACGATCGGCCGGCGCGCGACGCCGGTGGCCATCGCGGCTTTGGCGACGGCCGGCGAGACCTTGGTGATCAAGCGCGGATCGAACGGTGCCGGAATAATGTAGTCCGGCCCGTACCTGACCTCGCGGCCAAGGAACGCGGCGGCGACCTGGTCGGGCACGTCCTCGCGCGCCAGTTCGGCCAGTGCCGTGGCGGCGGCGATCTTCATCTCCTGGTTGATGGTCGAGGCCTGCACGTCGAGGGCGCCGCGGAAGATGAACGGGAAGCCCAGCACATTGTTGATCTGGTTGGGGTAGTCGGAGCGGCCGGTTGCCACTATGGCATCCGAGCGCACTTCGGCGACGTCCTCCGGCGTGATCTCGGGGTCCGGGTTGGCCATGGCGAAGATGATCGGCTTGTCGGCCATCGAGCGCACCATGTCCTTGCTCACGGTTCCGGCGGCGGACAGGCCGAACAAGGCATCGGCGCCCACCAGGGCATCGGCGAGTGAGCGCGCCTTAGTCTCCACCGCGTATGCCGACTTCCACTGGTTCATACCATCCTTGCGGCCGCGGTAGATGACCCCCTTGGTGTCGCACAGCAGCATGTTCTTCTTCGGCATGCCCATGGCCGCGAGCAAGTCCATGCAGGCGATGCTGGCCGCGCCGGCGCCGTTCACGACCAGTTTGAATTTTTGAATGTCGCGGCCTGTCAGCTCCAGCGCATTGATGAGGCCGGCGGCGGCAATGATGGCGGTGCCGTGCTGATCGTCGTGAAAGACCGGGATGTCGAGCAGTTCCTTGAGCTTCTCCTCGATGATGAAGCAGTCCGGTGCCTTGATGTCTTCCAGATTGATGCCGCCGAAGCTTGGACCCAAGTAGCGCACGCAGTTGATGACCGCCTCGGGATCGGGCGTGTCGACCAGGATGTCGATACCGTCGATGTCGGCGAAGCGCTTGAATAAGGCGCCCTTGCCCTCCATGACGGGCTTGGCTGCCTGGGCGCCGAGGTTGCCCAGTCCGAGAATCGCCGTGCCGTTCGAGACTACGGCCACCAGATTGCCCTTGTTGGTGTAGTCGTAGGCGAGCTGTTTGTCCTGGGCGATCGCCTGTACCGGTACGGCCACCCCGGGTGAGTAGGCAAGTGATAGATCGCGCTGGGTGGTCAGCGGCTTGGTGGGGGTGATCTCGAGCTTGCCGGGCTTGCCCTGGCTGTGGAATTGCAGGGCCTCCTGGGCCGTAAAGCGCGCGGCAGGGAACTTGATAGGCATGAGCGTTTCCGGGATGCGTCGTTTCTTTGCTGAAGGTGAGGGTAGGGACGGCAACGATAGAGCCCGGCCCGGGGTCGCACAACAGCACATTCACTGGGCATCGCTGGCATACCGGCACATCACACAGTTGCCGTGGTTTCCTGACGCGGTCGAACCGGCTATGGCTACGCGCGTCGGCGTGAAGGGGTGCAATGCAGCGGGATGGCAACAAGAGTGGCGTGAAGCGGACGGCTGATGAGCCGGCCGCCGCCAGCACGTCTGCGCCCGTCGAGACCGACAAGCCACCGGCGGGCGTGACGCCGTCGATGGCGCAGTTCCTGGAGATCAAGGCTGCCAATCCGGACTGTCTGCTGTTCTACCGGATGGGCGATTTCTACGAGCTGTTTTTCGAGGATGCGGTGGCCGCCGCGCAGGCGCTCGGCATCGTGCTGACCAAGCGCGGCAAGCACCTGGGCGAGGACATACCCATGTGCGGTGTGCCGATCCACCGCGCCGACGAATACCTCCAGCGCCTGATCCGGCAGGGTTTCCGCGTGGCGGTGTGCGAGCAACTGGAGGATCCCGCCGAAGCCAGGAAGCGCGGCTCGAAGGCCGTAGTGCGCCGCGACGTGGTGCGTCTGGTCACGCCGGGTACGCTCACCGAGGACAGCCTGCTCGACGCCAAGGCGCGCAATTACCTGACGGCAGTGTTCAAGTCCGGCAAGGAAGGCCGCCAGGCGCAGGTTGCGCTGGCCTCGCTCGACATCTCGACTGGCGAATTCGAAGTCGGCGAGGTGCCGGCTGCCGATTTCCCGGGTGAGATCGTGCGGCTATCTCCCGGCGAGGTGATCGCTGGCGACACGCTGCTGGCCGATGCCGATGTCGGCAAGTGGATAGACATTGCCCGTGCGGCAGCCACGCCGGTCGCTGCCGCCTCATTTGACAGCATGGCCGGCGAGCGCCTGCTCAAGACGCGGCTGAGCGTCGGCGATCTGGCCGCCTTCGGCGCCTTCTCGCGTGGGGAGCTGGCGGCCGTCGGTGCCCTCCTCAAGTACGTGGAGCTGACCCAGCTCGGCAAGCAGCCCTGCCTGCGGGCTCCGCGGCGCACCGGCCCGTCCAACCGCCTCATCATCGACGCGCCGACGCGGGCGAGCCTGGAGTTGTTGCGCTCGCTGTCGGGCGAGCGGCAGTCAAGCCTGCTCGGCGTCATTGACCGCACGGTGACGGGACCCGGCGCGCGCGAGCTGGCGGCGCGCCTGTCGAGCCCTCTGCGCGATGCACAGGTGATCGCAGCTCGCCTCGATGCGGTCGGCTTCCTGCTCGGCAACGAGCTGCTGCGGGACGATGCACGCACCTCGCTGCGCGCCGCGCCCGACATCGCCCGCGCCATGTCGCGACTTGCACTGCAGCGCGGCGGCCCGCGCGATCTTGCTGCTGTGCGCGACGGGCTGCGCGCCGCCGGCGCCTGTGTGCGACTGCTGCGCAAAGCCGCAAGCGGGATCGGCCTGCCCAATGCTTTGCAGCGCATCGCATCCAGCCTAGCCGTGTGCGGCACCGACCTTCAGGCGACCCTCGAACAGGCATTGATAGATGAGCCGCCACCGCTGCGCCGCGACGGCGGGTTCGTGAAGGCAGGCTTCCGTGCCGATCTCGACGAGGCGCGCGGATTGCGTGACGATAGCCGCAAGGTGATGGCCGCGCTCGAGGCGCGTTATCTGGATGCGACCAGCATCAAGTCGCTGAAGGTCCGCCACAACAATATTCTGGGGTTCTATGTCGAGGTGCCGGCGAACGCCGCCAAGCCGCTGCTGAGCGATCCACTCGCACAAACCTTCCGCCACCGCCAGACCATGGCCGGCGCGGTGCGCTTCACCACCGATGAGCTGATCGAAATCGAGAGCCGCATCGTCGCCTCCGCCGAGCGGGCGCTGGCCATCGAGCAGGATGTTTTCGCCGAGCTCAGTGCGGCCATCGCCGCGTTGGCACAGCAGCTTGGCGAGCTTGCCGGCGCGTTGGCAGAGCTCGATTGCGAGGCAGCTCTTGCACAGCTCGCCGCCGAGCAGGCCTATACACGACCGGTGCTCGACGACAGCTGCGCCTTTGAGATTCGCGGCGGGCGACACCCCGTCGTCGAGCAGGCGCTGAAAGCTGCCAAGGCTGGCACCTTCATCGACAACGACTGCGTGTTGGTGACGCCACGTGCCGACCACCCGGCCCGATTCGACGAGGTGGCCGAGGCGCGCGTCTGGCTGGTGACCGGGCCCAATATGGCCGGTAAGTCGACCTTCCTGCGTCAGAACGCGCTAATCGCGGTGCTGGCTCAGATGGGCTCGTTCGTGCCGGCGCGGTCAGCGCACATCGGCATCATCGACCGCCTGTTCTCGCGCGTCGGAGCGGCCGACGATCTGGCCCGCGGCCGCTCGACATTCATGGTCGAGATGGTGGAGACGGCCGGCATCCTCAATCAGGCCACCGAGCGCTCGATGGTCATCCTGGACGAGATCGGCCGCGGCACGGCCACCTTCGACGGCCTGTCCATCGCCTGGGCAGTCGTGGAGTACCTGCACGAGGTGAACCACTGCCGCGCGCTGTTTGCCACCCACTATCACGAGCTGACCGTGCTGGCCGGACGTCTTGGCGACGTTGCCAACGTCACCATGGACGTGCGCGAATGGAAGGACGAGATCGTCTTTCTGCACAAGGTCAAGCCGGGAGCGGCCGACCGCAGCTATGGCATTCAGGTGGCAAAGCTCGCCGGTTTGCCGAAGGCAGTAACCAAGCGCGCCGCCGAGGTGTTGCAACTCCTGGAGAAGGCCGACCGCAAGACACCCGACGGCGAAGCCCTACTGGGGGACCTGCCGTTGTTTGCCAGCCGGCCGGTCGCCGCGCCCGCACTCTCCACAATCTCGGCGCTGGAGCAGGCGCTGGCCGAGATCAGCCCCGATGAGATGAGCCCGAAGGCGGCCCTTGAGGCGCTATACAATCTGAAGGGCTTGGCGGCCAAGGATCGCACGTGAGGCCGCGCGTGCTACAAGACCTGCGCGGGTACACCCTTGCCTGCGGCCTGAGTTGGATGTTTGCCGAGTATGGACACGAGCATCATCAGTCAATCTCCCTATTTCGACGCGCGCGACCTGCGCCGCGAGTTGACGCAGATGTTCGAGAAGCGCAACAGCGTTGCCCATACGGCACGGCCTGCCGTGCTCGATCGGCTGAAAGGGCTCTTGAAAACTGCGCGCAGCGAAGCCAACCGCCAGCTTGTTACCGACGGCAACGGCCGGCGCTGCGCGGAGGGGCTCGCCAAGTTCCAGGACGAGCTGATCCGGCTGGTCTATGACTACACGGTGGCGCACGTATATCGCGCCACCAACCCGTCTGACGCCGAGCGCATGACGGTGATCGCCACCGGCGGCTACGGCCGCGCGCTGCTCGCCCCGTGCTCCGACATCGATCTGTTGTTCCTGCTGCCCTACAAGCAGACGCCTTGGGGCGAGAGCGTGGTCGAGTACATGCTCTACCTGTTGTGGGATTTGGGGTTGAAGGTCGGCCATGCCACCCGCACTATCGATCAGTGCCTGAAGCTGTCGCGTGCCGACATGACGATCCGCACGACGCTGCTTGATGCGCGCATGATCCTTGGCGACAAGGGACTCTTCACCGAGCTTGTCCAGCGCTTCCACAACGAGGTGGTGCATGGCACGGCGCGCGCGTTCGTGGAAGCCAAGCTCGCCGAGCGCGACGCCCGCCACGAGCGCGCAGGCGAGTCACGCTACCGCGTCGAGCCCAACATCAAGGAGGGCAAAGGCGGACTGCGCGATCTGCACACCCTGCACTGGCTTGCCAAGTATATCGACGGCAAGGGGCTGGCCGTGGACGAGGCGGAGGGCTCATCCATCTTCACACGCGAAGAGCGCCACACCTTCCGCAGGTGCGAGGACTTCCTCTGGACGGTGCGCTGCCATCTGCATTTCCTGTGCGGGCGAGCGGAGGAGCGGCTGACCTTCGACGTGCAGCCCGGCATGTCCGAGCGCTTGGGCTATGTCGAGCGCGGCGGACTGCGCGCCGTCGAGCGCTTTATGAAGCACTACTTCCTGGTGGCCAAGGAAGTGGGTGATCTCACCACCATCCTGTGCTCGGCTCTCGAAATCGAGCAGGTAAAGGCCTCGCCAGGCCTCACGCAATATTTCAATCCATTGAGCTGGCGCACCCGGCGGCACATCCGCACGACCAGCGATTTTCGCATCGATAATGGCCGCCTGAATGTCGCCGACGCCGATGCTTTCAAGCGTGATCCGGTGAACTTGATCCGCTTCTTCGCGCAGGCCGAGCGCACCAGCGCCTTCTTCCATCCCGCCGCCATCCGCCTGCTGCGCCGCTCACTGCGTCTGATCGACGACCGCCTGCGGCGCGACCCCGAGGCCAACCGCATCTTCCTGGAAATCTTGTGCTCGGAGGTGAACCCCGAGCCGACCCTGCGGCGCATGAATGAAGCGGGCGTGCTCGGCCGCTTCATTCCCGACTTCGGCAAGGTCGTGTCGATGATGCAGTTCAATATGTACCACCACTACACGGTGGACGAGCATCTGATCCGCACCGTCGGCGTGCTGTCCGAGATCGAGCGCGGGGTCGCCGCCGAGCCGCATCCGCTCGCCACCAAGATCTTCTCGACCATCCAGAGCCGTCGCGCCCTTTATGTGGCGGCGTTCCTGCACGACATCGCCAAAGGTCGCCCCGAGGATCACTCGATCGAGGGCGCGCGCATCGCCCGCGAGCTGTGTCCGCGGCTGGGCATGAGCCCGGCCGAGACGGACACCGTTGCCTGGCTGATTGAGCAGCATTTGACCATGAGTTCGGTCGCCTTCAGTCGCGACATCGGCGACCCCAAAACCATCCGCGACTTTGCCAATATCGTGCAGAGCCCGGAGCGCCTGAAGCTGTTGCTGGTGCTGACCATTGCTGATATCCGCGCCGTCGGCCCGAGCACCTGGAACGGCTGGAAGGGGCAGCTGCTGCGCGGCCTCTACTACGAGGTCGAGCCGGTGCTGGCCGGAGGCCACACGCAACTCGGCTCGCGCGATCGCGTGGCGGCTGCGCAGGCCGCCTTCCGTCAGGCCGTCGGCTGGCCGGAGGACGAGGTCAGTCAATACCTCGATCGCCACTATCCCGACTATTGGCTCAAGACCGAGACCGAGAAGGCCGTCGAGCACGCCGCGCTGCTTCGCAATGCCGAGCGCGCCGGGCTCAAGCTTGCCAGCGACTTCAAGACCGACGCCTTCACGGCCATCACCGAGCTGACGCTGTTCGCGCCCAACCATCCACGACTGCTGGCGCTGTTCGCAGGCGCCTGCGCGGCGTCCGGCGCCAACATTTCGGGCGCGCACATCTCCACGACGCGCGACGGCTTCGCCCTCGATACCTTCCTGCTCGCTCGCGAGTTCGATCACGACGAGGACGAGCTGCGCCGCGCCGGACGCATCGCCCAGACCATCGAGCGGCTGCTGAAGGGCGAGATCAGACTGGATGCCTTGATGGCAAAGCGGCGCGAGCGTGCGGGCGCCTTGAGCGCGTTCACGGTTGCGCCCGAGGTGCTGATCGACAACGCCTTGTCGCATCAGTTCACGGTAATCGAGGTGGCAGGCCTCGACCGTCCTGGCCTGCTTTACGAACTGACCAATGCCTTGTCGGATCTTAACCTGGACATTACCTCCGCGCACATCGCCACGTTCGGCGAGCGGGTCGTCGACGTGTTCTATGTGACAGATCTGACGGACAAAAAGATTGCCAACCCGGCCCGCCAGAAGGCCATCCGCGAGCGCCTGCTCGAGGTGCTGGGGACGGATTGGATGGCGGAGGCTCGTTAGGTGGACATGCTCGACCACAGCGAGCGCCTGCAACTCGATTGAGCCATGATGTCGGCGCAATCGCCACCCACCTGTAGCGCATGCACCTTATCCGCTTGAGCCTGCTCGGCTTCCTCGCTCTCTTCCTGACGCCGTTGGCATTGCATGCCGTCTGGTGGCTGTCGCACGACACGGCCGTGGCCTGGAATCGCGCCGACTGGTCGAGCGCGCGCCTGCTGCCGTCGGCGGCAGCCAAGTCGGAGGCGATTGTGCATGTATACGCGGCGCGCACCGGCCGCTGGAAAGGCATTTTTGCCCACCACAGCTGGGTGGTGATCAAGGAGCGCGGTTCGGGCAGCTACACCCGTTACGACAAGGTGGCCTGGGGCCGCCCGGTCAAGATCGACAACTGGGCGCCTGATGCGCGCTGGTACGGCCACCATCCGACCTTGGTCGGGTCGGTGGAGGGGCCGGCAGCCGAAGCGCTGATTCCCAAGATCAAGGCGGCAGTGGCCCGCTATCCCTACAATCGCTCCGGCGGCTATGCGGTGTGGCCCGGCCCCAACTCCAACTCGTTCGTCTCCTATGTGCTTGCCGCCATACCCGAGGCGCGCATTGCCTTGCCGCCGACGGCGATCGGCAAGGACTGGCGCGATCAGACTTTCTTTGTCGGGCGGACGCCCAGCGGAACGGGCCTGCAGCTCTCCATCGATGGGCTGCTCGGGGTGACCATCGGCTGGATTGAAGGCATCGAAATCAACGTGCTGGGTCTTGTGACGGGCCTCGACATCCGCCGTCCGGCGCTGAAGCTGCCGGGCTTCGGCCGCATCGGCTTGGATACCGTCGTCTAGTGTGACCCGGTCGGCCTTGTGCCGGGCCGCGCCGTCGGATACCCCTGCCAGCCCATGAAGCTCTACCGCGCCTTCGCAACGGTCGGCGGTCTGACAATGGTCAGCCGCATCCTCGGGTTCATGCGTGACATTCTGCTGGCGAGGGTGTTTGGCACTGGGTTGGTCGCCGATGCCTTCGTGGTGGCGTTCCGCTTCCCCAACCTGTTCCGTCGACTGTTCGGCGAGGGGGCCTTCAACTCGGCCTTCGTGCCCCTGTTCGCCCGTCGCCTCGAAGGGGAGGGGCCCGCGGCAGCCCGGCAGTTTGCCGAAGAGGCGATGGCCGGCCTTGTGTTCGTACTGCTCCTGCTCTCAGCGCTGTGCATGCTGTCTATGCCCTGGCTGATGTATGGGTTGGCGCCAGGCTTTGCGTCGAATGCCGAGAAGTTCGACCTGGCCGTCGTCATGTCGCAGATCGCGTTTCCCTATCTGCTGTGCATGTCGCTTGTCGCGCTGATGTCGGGCATCCTCAATTCGCTCGGCAAGTTCGTCGAAAGCTCATCCGTCTCCATCGTCCTTAATCTCACCTTGATGGCGGCCATGCTGCTGTCATTGGCGCTTGGCTATGGGAACGATCGGACCGCCGGCTTGATTCAAGCGTGGGGTATTTTTGCGGCCGGCATTCTGCAATTGGTGCTGCTGGTCGATGGCCTGCGTCGCAACGGTATGCTGCTGCGCCTCAGGCGCCCGCGTATGACGGAAGGTGTGCGCCGGCTCGTCACACTCGGCATTCCCGGTGTCGTGGCCGGAGGCGTGACGCAGATCAACATCGTGATCGGCGGCATGATCGCCTCCTTCCAGCAGGGCGCGGTGTCCTATCTCTACTACGCCGACCGGCTCTACGAGCTGCCGCTCGCCATCATTGGCATCGCCATCGGTGTTGTGCTGCTGCCCGACATTTCGCGGCATCTGCGAGCAGGTGACGATGTGGCCGTGATGGACAGTCAGAACCGCTCGCTGGAGTTTGCGATGCTGCTGACGGTGCCTGCGGCAGTCGCCCTGGCGGTGGTGCCGCACCCGATCGTCTCGGTGCTGTTCGAGCGCGGTGCCTTCCACGCCGCGGACTCGCGCAACGTTGCCAATGCACTCGCCATTTTTGCGCTCGGTCTGCCGTCATTCGTAATGATCAAGGTGTTTTCGCCGGCCTATTTCGCGCGCGAAGACACCCAAACGCCGATGCGCTACGCGGTCATCAGCCTGACCGCCAACACGGTCGGCTCAGTCGGGCTGTTCTGGCTGTTTGGGTGGTTGGGCTACCAGCCGCATCTGGGCATTGCCGTCGCCACCACACTGGGCGGTTGGCTCAATGCGGCATTGCTTTACCACACCCTCGTGGCGCGGGGCCACTACGTCGCTGACGCGCGCCTTGGCCGGGTGCTGCCCATGATCCTGCTTGCGAGCGCCCTGATGGGCGTGGCCCTCTGGCTGACGGCCGATTGGCTCGACCCGTGGCTGATGGCCACGCAGGGCGTGCTGACGCGCGGCACAGCCCTGGCGATCTTGGTGGGCATCGGGCTGCTGGTCTACGCACTGGCCATCCTGGCAACCGGCGCGCTCGGGTTGCGCCAGCTGCGCGGCTTCCTGCGCCGGCCGCCGCGCGCCTGACACTTGCCTTCGCGGCAATGCCACGCGATAACCCGCGCCGTTCGCAATGAGAGAAGCCCATGAGCCTCCCGCAAAAACCAGCTCCGCGCGTGTTTTCGGGCATGCAGCCGACCGGCAACCTGCACCTCGGCAACTATCTGGGGGCCATGGTGCGCTGGGTGGAGATGCAGAAGAGCCACGAGTGCATCTACTGCGTGGTCGACATGCACGCGATTACGGTCTGGCAGGACCCCAAGGAGCTCAGGGATCAAATCCGCTCGGTGACGGCCGCGTACATCGCCTCCGGCCTCGATCCCAAGCGCAGCATCCTGTTCAACCAGAGCCAGGTGCCGGAGCATGCTGAGCTGGCGTGGGTGTTCAACTGCGTGGCTCGGCTGGGTTGGCTGAACCGCATGACCCAGTTCAAGGAGAAGGCCGGCAAGGACCGCGAGAACGCCTCCGTGGGCCTCTATGCATACCCCACGCTGATGGCGGCCGACATCCTTGCATATCGGGCAACGCATGTACCGGTCGGCGAAGACCAGAAGCAGCACCTGGAACTCGCGCGCGACATCGCCCAGAAGTTCAACAATGACTTCGCCGGGCCGATCCGCGACGCCGGCTTCGATGATGGTACGTTCTTTCCGCTGCCCGAGCCCGTCATCATGGGGCCGGCGACGCGCGTCATGAGCCTGCGCGACGGCACCAAGAAGATGTCAAAGTCGGATGCGTCCGACCTGTCGCGCATCAACATGACGGACGATGCCGACAGCATCGCCAAGAAGATCCAGAAGGCCAAGACCGATCCACTGCCGTTGCCGGGCGATGCAGCTGAGCTCGAGAAGCGCCCTGAGGCCGACAATCTGGTCGGCATCTTTGCGGCACTGTCCAACAAGACAAAAGCCGAAGTTGTCGCGCAGTTTGGCGGCCAGCAGTTCTCAGCCTTCAAGAAGGCGCTGGTTGAGCTTGCAGTGTCCCGCATCGGTCCGGTCAACGCCGAGATGACGCGCCTGCTGGCCGACCCTGCCGAGATCGATCGCATCCTGGCGGATGGAGCCAAGCGGGCCAGAGCCATCGCCGGACCAATCATGGACAAGGTCAAGGATATCGTCGGCTTCCTGAGATCGTGAACATCCGGTGCTGGTGCGTGTCCCAGCACAAGCTGAGCCGGCCGGCACGCAGGTCTATTGTTGGCCGGAGAATCCCGTGGCAGCATGAGGCATGGGCAAAAAACGACGCGTGTTCGAAGACGGCCACGGCCGCAAGCTGATGGTCATCGTGGACGAGACGGCCGAAGTGGAGGGTGCCCTCTACTATGCGGCTGGTCGCGCCTATCACACGAGCGGCAGCATCGTGCTGCTGTACGTAATCGAGCCCGACAACCAGTTCTGGGAAGGCGTGCGGCAGGTCCAGCTCGAGGAGCAGACCAACAAGGCCAAGGCGCTGTTCCGCCTGCTCAGGCGCAAGATGGCGAGCGAGGGCTTCGACGCGGTGCCGGTCGAGGAAATCATCCGCGAAGGCAAGAAGGTCGAGGAGATCCTGAAGCACATCGACGAGGACGAGGATGTCGCCATCCTCGTGCTCGGTGCCTCGACGGAGAGTTCCGGGCCTGGGCCGCTGGTGTCTTCGCTGGCGGTCGGTGCGACGGCCGGCAAGTTCCCGATCCCGATTACCATCGTCCCCGGCGAGCTAAAGCTTGAGGACATCAAGGCGCTGGCCTGAGCCCCAAGCATGGCCCAATACCCGATTGGCAGACTTGGTTTTTGACCAGCTTAGCCCCATCTACTAGAATGATTCCAAACTGGCACCCGATCAGAGCGTGAGGCGCATGATGTTCATCCAGACCGAAGCCACGCCCAATCCGGCGACGCTGAAGTTCATCCCCGGCCGCACCGTGCTTGGCGAAGGGACGGCCGAGTTTCGCGCCAAGTCCGAAGCCAATGCGTCGCCCCTTGCTACGCGTCTGTTCGATGTGGACGGCGTGACGGGCGTCTTCCTTGGCTCCGACTTCATCTCGGTGACCAAGGGCGATGGGGAATGGCAGCACATCAAGCCGGCCATCCTCGGCGCCATCATGGAGCACTACATGTCGGGTGCGGCAGCGGTCGAGAGCGATCAGGCCGCCAACGACGACGAGGTCGGCGACTACGATCCCAAGGACGAGGATACGGTGAAGACCATCAAGGAGTTGCTGGACACCCGCGTGCGTCCGGCAGTGGCCAATGATGGCGGCGACATCGTCTTCCACGGCTTCAAGGACGGCGTGGTTTTCCTGCACATGCGCGGCGCCTGCGCCGGCTGCCCGAGTTCGACGGCCACCTTGCGCCACGGCATCGAGAACCTGCTCCGGCATTTCTGCCCAGACGTGCAGGAAGTCCGTCCGGTTTGACCGGAAACGCTGGTTGGCATCAGGTCCAGAAAGCCCCGCTCGCTTGCGCGCGGGGTTTTCGTTATTGATGCGTGGAGGATTGCTGGCTGGGAGTTGGCCATGAGCAACAGGCTTGACGCCGAGGCGCTCGATCAGCTGTTTGTGAAGGCGCGCACATATCGCGTCTGGCAGCGTCGCGAGGTAGCAGACGCCACGCTGAAGGAGCTGGTGGATCTCATGGAGATGGGACCGACGGCATCGAACTCACTGCCGGCACGCTTGATTTTCGTCAAGTCGAAGGAGGCCAAGGAGCGCCTCACGCCGCACCTCAGCGAGGGCAACCGGGAGAAGACTATGGCCGCCCCCGTGTGTGCGATCATCGGCTACGACCTCAAGTTCTATGAGCATTTGCCTAAGGGTATGCAACCGCTGGATGGATTTGCGGGCAAGGCTGACCGGATACAGGACGCAACCCTGCGCAATGGCTCGTTGCAGGGCGCCTATTTGATGATGGCGGCGCGGGCACTCGGATTGGATGCGGGACCGATGTCTGGCTTCGACAATGCCGGAGTGGATCGGGAATTTTTTGCAGAAGCCGACATCAGATCGAACTTTCTCTGCAATATCGGCTACGGCGACGGCTCCGGCATGAGAGCACGCGGGCCGCGCTTTGCCTTTGGCGATATCGCGCAAATTGTTTAGCTCTGCGTTGCCATGAACGTGCTTGCCTTCGATACATGTCTTGGTGCGGTTTCCGCCGCGGTTTGCCGTATTGACGCGGGCGCAATGCACGTGCTGTCGGAAGCCTACGAGGTGCGCACCACGGGGCACGCCGAGCGTCTCATGCCGATGATCGAGGAAACGGTGGCGCGTTCGGGAATCGGGCTGGATGCCATCGACCGATTGGCGGTCAGCCTGGGACCAGGCAGCTTCACCGGCGTGCGCTTGGGTGTTGCAGCCGGGCGCGCATTGGCGCTGGCAATGAGCAAGCCTTGTGTCGGCGTCACCAGCCTGGCGGCGATAGCACATGAAGCGCGCCGAGTGTTGGGCGGCCGAGCCAAGGATCTGGCGGTGGCGGTCGATGCGCGCGCCGGCATGGTCTATCTGCAGCTGTTTAAGGATGGTGGTGCCGCGAGCGAGCCGATGCTGCTTACTGCTGCGGACGCGGCCTGCAGCATCGGCACACGCGCGACGACGATCGTCGGCTCGGCCGCGGCTAGCGTTGCCGAAGTAGCGGATCGCCAGGCCGATGCTGCGCTGTTGGACCTGCAGCCCCATGCGCGCGTCGTTGCTGCGCTCGCGGCCGAAGTTGCAGCGGGCGGCCCCCTTCGACCGCTCTATCTTCGCCATCCCGATGCCAAGCTGCAGGGTGACAAGGCACTTTCGCGAGTCGCGTCATGACCCAAGCCATCGACTATAGGCACGTGAGCATTCTGTGGGCTGCGTCAGAGAATGCGACGCAGCTGGCAGGACTGCATCGGGGTCTGTTCGACAAGCCGTGGGATGCGGCAGCATTTCAAGACCTGCTGAGCCACCCGGGCTCAACGGCCTTGCTGGCGGGGCTCGGATCGCCGGTCGAGATGGTCGGTTTCATCGTTGGCCAACTCGCAGCCGATCAGGCTGAAATCCTTACCCTTGGTGTGCGCGCCGATCGACAGCGGCACGGCATCGGTCGCAGGTTGGTTGAGGCGATGGCGCGGGCGGTCAAGAAGGCCGAGGCACGGCGCTTGTTTCTGGAAGTTGCAACGGGCAATGCGGCCGCTCTAGGCCTCTACAAGTCGTTGGGGTTCCAGGAAGTGGGCAGGCGCAACGCCTACTACCAAAAGCCGGCCGGTCCCGCCGAGGACGCTCTCACGCTGGCCCTTAACCTTTAGCGGTTTGGACCGCGTTGCGGTATGCAAGCGGCTCACCTATAACGACAAAAAATTCCGTCAACTCGTTCCGAGAGGACGCATGGTTGCTTCGCCGGAAAGCGATCTGTCCCGCATCGAGCAACTTTGTACCGACAAGCGCCTGCGCATGACCGGCCAGCGCCGCGTGATCGCACGCGTGCTTTCTGCGGCCAAGGACCATCCCGATGTGGAGGAGGTCTATCGGCGCGCCAACGTCATCGATCCGCGCATCTCGCTGTCTACGGTGTATCGCACGCTGCGGTTGTTCGAGGCCAAGGGCATCCTCGAACGGCATGACTTCGGGGCCGGCCGCGGGCGCTACGAGGAGGCGACGCGGCGCCACCACGATCATCTAATCGATATCGAGACGGGCAAGGTGATCGAGTTCCGCAACGAGGAGATTGAGGAGATCCAGGAGCGAATCGCGCGCGAACTCGGGTTCAGCTTGGTCGGCCACAAGCTCGAGCTGTACGGCACGCCCATCAAGCGGCCCCGCAAGTGAAGGTCGCTCGGCTTTACCCGGCGGCCGGGCCCGGCTAAATCTGCGCCCGGCACAGCCGATACCACAACGCAGGTCGTTCAAGCAGGGCCCATGTCCGCGCCGCGAAAGATGTTCATAAAGACGTTTGGCTGTCAGATGAACGTCTATGATTCCGAGCGCATGACGCAAGCGCTCGCCGCGCGAGGCTTCGCAGAGACCGAGGTCATGGAGGACGCCGACCTGATCGTCCTCAACACCTGCCATATTCGTGAGAAGGCAGCCGAGAAGGTCTATTCGGATCTCGGACGCATCCGCAAACTCAAGCAACAGCGGGCGGCCGAGGGGAAAGACACGGTCGTCACGGTGGCCGGGTGCGTCGCGCAGGCCGAGGGTGCCGAGATCGCACGGCGTGCACCGGTGGTCGACATCGTGGTCGGGCCGCAGAGCTACCACAGGCTGGGCGAACTGCTGGCCCGCAGCACAGTGGGCGCGCGAAGCATCGTCGAGACGGGCTTTCCAGAAGTCGACAAATTTGCCTCGCTGCCTCAGCGCGCGACCGGCAAGTCGCCGGCCGCATTCCTGACCGTGCAGGAGGGATGCGACAAGTTCTGCACTTTCTGCGTCGTGCCCTACACGCGCGGCGCCGAATTCTCCCGCCCTGTGGCGGACATTGAAGCGGAAGCGCGCCAGCTGGCCCGCGACGGCGTGCGCGAACTGACGTTGCTTGGCCAGAACGTCAACGCCTATCACGGTGCCGGTCGCGACGGCAG
>Ga0075428_100001351_pt1 | contig 26025 bp, 29 predicted proteins | sample RhiMetdeltSRZDD2_FD_75291 | JGI IMG/M metagenome (GOLD analysis project Ga0075428, IMG submission 75291) | Populus rhizosphere microbial communities from Tennessee, USA - Rhizosphere MetaG P. deltoides SRZDD2 | ecosystem: Host-associated > Plants > Roots > Rhizosphere > Soil | place: USA... | reverse complement strand
TTGAGAGCGAGCGTCATCAAGCTGTGGCGAGCGCATCTGTCGAAGGAGCACCACGGCGCCCTCGACGACCTCGCGCGCTTCAACGCTTCGGTCGACCAGGCGCTGGCGGAGTCCATCGCGAGCTACTCCGACGAGCTCGCGCGCTCGCGGGATACCTTCCTCGCGATCCTGGGCCACGACCTGCGCACCCCGCTCGGCGCAGTGTCGCTGTCGGGAGCTTACCTCTCCAGGGGAGGGATGCTCGGGGGCGAGCAGCAGCTGAAGGCCGTGGCCCGCATTCAACGCAGCGCGGCGAGGATGGACGCCATGATCAGGGATCTGCTCGAATACACCAGAACCCGGCTGGGACGGGGGATTCCGATCGCTCTGCAGGTCGGCAGCATCGGCGGCGCCTGCGAAGCGGCGCTCGACGAGATGAAGGCGGCCCATCCGGATCACGTCTTTCGCTTCGAGATGTCGGGCGACCTGAGTGGCTCTTTCGACAGTGCCCGCCTGCAGCAGGTGTTCTCGAATCTTCTGAACAACGCGGTTCAACACGGCGCCAAAGGCTTGCCGGTGATTTTCGAGGCGCACGGCGGGCCCGACGCGATCAGCGTGCGGGTGAAGAACTATGGCGCCCCGATCGAGGCCGACGCCCTGCAGGTGATTTTCAATCCCCTGGTTCAAGTGTCCTCCCCAGGCTCCGGCCCGGGAGATCGCCGATCCACCAGCCTGGGGCTGGGCCTTTTCATAGCCCGCACCATCGTGGCCGGGCACGGCGGCACGCTCGAGGTGGAGTCTTCCGAGCGAGGCGGGACTGTGTTCACGGCCCGGCTCCCGCGCGGTCGCTGAGGCCGTGGTTTGTGCCCCGCTGCATAGTCGAGGAGCGACGCCGTGTCGCTTATGTACGGCACCGAACAGAGTGCCGGCGCATCGCAGCGGTACAAAGGGCTTCATCGACTCCCTGCGTCCACGGGATCCACGCGTTTGGTTGCCGACCTCATCCTGGTTCTGAGCTCCAGCCCGGGCAACACGTCCAGGCAATCCAGGGTCCTGCTTGCGCGGGTCCGCCGCAGCGGAACGTTCGAGCTGCTGACCGCTGCGGCATGGGCGGGTGCGCTGGGCTACCTGCCGGACGAGCTGAGCGGGAAATCGCTACGCCAGTTCCTGCAGCCCGAGAAGGGCCCGGCAGGCGAGCTCGTCGCCGCGCTTCTCGATGAGGAGGATAGTGGGCCGCTCGAGGTCACGCTGCGGTGCAAGGACGAGCGGCGCAAATGCTTCAGGCTCTATCGGCGGTTCGACCCCTACGCGCAGGCGGTTTACGTCCTGGCGGACGAAGTTTCGGAGGAACGGCCCGAGCTGTTGAGAGCCTGCGGCTAGCCCGCGTGGATGCCTCGAAACGTTGGCCGCCGAACAGACCGGTCGGCCCCTGCCGCCTAGGCTGCTGCCGGTGAGCACAGCGCTAGACACTCCGATCGACCTGCGTCTGATCGTGCATGACACGCTGTCGGACAGCTATGAGTCGTCCTCGGTCCTGCTGGCGAAAGCGGGCTTCGACGGAACGCTGCAGCTGCTCACCTCGGCCTGGGAGCGGGTGCTGGGCTACGGGCGCGAGGAGTTCAAGGATAAGACGCTGTTCCACTTCATGTGGTCCAATCCTCGCAGCACCGCGGCCGCCGCCGCGGCGATCATGGACGAGCTGGACATGGGCTCCGTCGATCTGCGGCTGCGCTGCCGGGACGGCCGCGGCAAAGGTCTCACGCTGCATCGCCTCTACGACAAGGACGAGCACATGATCTACATCGTCGCTGAAGAAACGCCCGCCGAGCGGATGGGTGCGCGGCTGGGCGTGATCTGCGCTCGCGAAGAGCGCCGCGCGCATCCCCGGCCAGACGTAGGGGCCGCGCATGCGTCTGTCAGCGCACAGACGCGCCGCCTCGCCAGGGCCACGCTGGCATCGACGCGAGCCGCGTCCAAAACCCGGGAGCTCACCGTGAAAACGCCCAGCCCATTCGACAAGCCGCTCGCGCAGTCGACCGGTCGCAAGTTTGCGGAAATGACCCGCGGGCAGAAGTTCATCTTCGTGATGAAGCTCGTGGTGTGCATCGCCACCTTCGGATTCGTCTTCCCGAACGTGCAGCACGACTGAGACCGGCCCCGCTGCCGCTCAGTAGCTCGACCACTCCCAGCTGTTCACGCGCCACTGTTCCGGGGTCGTGGCGCCGAATAAGACATTGAGGCTGCCTTGGGTGGAGTAGGTGCCCGGCCAGGAATAGGTCCACTGCAAGGTCCCCTGCCCGGGCGCGCTCGTCGGAGCGCCGCTCTTCAGCGCCGTGCGTCGTGGCTTGCCGAGCAGCTTTTCCACTTCTTCCGACGACATCCCCTGTCTTAGCTCGACGGATTTGCGCTCGGCCTGGGCGGCGCTGAGCCCGGCCCCGGACCGCGGGGTCTGGGCGGACGCGGGCGCGCTCAATTCGAGGAATAGCGGCAGAGAGCCGAGAAGGGCCAGAACGAAGAGGCGTGTCGCAGGCATGGCAGGCAATCAGTGCAAGGTTTCGCCGCGGTTCGTGAGCAGCGCCAGAGCGTTCTTCAGGCCCATGAAGTAGCCGTAGCGCAGGTAAAGCCGGTCGCGGCTGCCTTCATCCGCATGCGCATGCTCGTTCTGGAGGTCGATTCCCTGAGCCGCAAGCCACTCGCCGAGCTTGGCGAGCTCGCGCTGAACCATCGCCTCGGCCGACAGGTCGTTCGGGCCGCCCTCGTCGCATCGGGCTCCAGGCAGCTGCAGCAGGGTGCGAGTTTTCATGCCCAAGCATGCGCTTCCAGCCGCCCGGCGTATGTGCGCTTGCCAACACATCCACGCTCCCCTATGTCTTGAACCGCACAGACGCACCGGTTCTCAGGAACCCATCCTGAGGGCATGATGACCCCCCTGTTGGCAGCACTGCTGGTCGCGGCTTGCGCAAGCGGCATTGCCGGCTGCGGCGAAAAGCCGCAACGGTCCGTCCCTGAGTTCAGGGAAGCCTACAACGACCCGAGCGGCCAGCGCCCGCTTCACGAGAGAACGCTCATGCAGGACGAGTCCAGCCGCATGCGCAACTGAGGCAGGGAGATTCCCCGTGTCAGTCCGCATACTGCGTGCGTTCTTCATTCGCAAAATCCTCGATACGCGCCTCAGTCTGAACCCGCTTCAGGACGCGCTGAGGGAACGCGAGCGCCTGGAAGGCGCGACCGACGCCGAGCTCGAGGCGGAGCTCACCGCCTTGGCGCTCTGGTCGGGGGACGAGGATCACATGCCCATGGCGCCCATGCCCGACCTGCCGTCCTCCTGAGCGTGGGTCGGGTCCTCCTGCGTGCGCTCCGCGACCATGGCGGCGGTGGCGAGCACCAGACCCGCGACCGAGGCCGCGTTCTGCAATGCGAAGCGCACCACCTTGGTGGGATCGATGACGCCCATCTGCACCAGATCGCCGAACTCGGCGCTCTGGGCGTTGTAGCCGAAGCTGTCCTTGCCCTCCATCACCTTGTTGAGCACCACGGAGGGCTCCGCGCCGCTGTTGGCCACGATCTGCCGCAACGGTTCTTCCAGCGCCCTGAGCACGATCCGGATGCCCGCGTCCTGGTCGTGATTGGCGCCCTTCAGATCCTTCAGCCCGGCGCGCGCGCGCAGGTAAGCCACGCCGCCGCCGGGAACGATGCCCTCCTCGACCGCCGCGCGGGTCGCGTGCAGCGCGTCCTCGACCCGGGCCTTCTTCTCCTTCATCTCCACCTCGGTCGCCGCCCCCACCTTGACCAACGCCACGCCGCCGGCCAGCTTCGCCAGGCGCTCCTGCAGCTTTTCCTTGTCGTAGTCGCTGGTCGTCTCTTCGATCTGCGCGCGAATCTGCTGCACCCGGTTCTCGATCTGCTTCGCCTCGCCCGCGCCGTCGATCAGGGTGGTGTTTTCCTTGGTGCTCTCCACCTTCTGGACGCGCCCGAGGTCCTTCAGGGTCGCGTTCTCGAGCTTCAGGCCCAGCTCCTCGGAGATCACCGTGCCTCCGGTGAGCACCGCGATGTCCTCGAGCATCGCCTTGCGCCGGTCGCCGAACCCCGGCGCCTTGACCGCGAGGGTCTTCAGGATGCCGCGGATGTTGTTCACCACCAGCGTGGCGAGCGCTTCGCCCTCGACGTCCTCGGCGATGATGAGCAGCGCCTTGCCGGCCTTGGCGACCTGCTCGAGCAGCGGCAGCAGCTCGCGGATCGAGCTGATTTTCTTGTCGTACAGCAGGACGTAGGCATCTTCGAGCAGGGCGTTCTGCTTTTCGGCGTTGTTGATGAAGTACGGCGAGAGATAGCCGCGGTCGAACTGCATGCCCTCGACCAGCTCGAGCTCGTTCTCGAGCGACTTGCCGTCCTCGACCGTGATGACGCCTTCCTTGCCGACCTTGTCCATGGCCTCGGCGATGATCCTGCCGACCTCGGTGTCGAGGTTGGCCGAGATGGCGCCGACCTGCGCGACTTCCTTCGACGAGGTGCAGGGCCGGGAGATCTTCTTCAGCCCATCGACCACCGTGGTCACCGCCAGGTCGATGCCGCGCTTGAGATCCATCGGGTTCATGCCCGAGGCCACGTATTTCATGCCCTCGCGCACGATCGCCTGCGCGAGCACCGTCGCAGTGGTGGTGCCGTCGCCGGCGACATCCGATGTCTTGGAGGCGACTTCCTTCAGCATCTGCGCCCCCATGTTCTCGAACTTGTCCTTCAGCTCGATCTCCTTCGCGACCGACACGCCATCCTTGGTGATGGTCGGCGCGCCAAAGGAGCGCTCGAGCACCACGTTGCGGCCCCTCGGGCCGAGCGTGATCTTCACCGCGTCTGCGAGGATATTGAGCCCGTGAACCAGCCTGGCCCGGGCGTCTTCATGGAAGCGTACGTCCTTGGCGGTCATGGCTGACCCTCCACTACGCCGAGGATGTCTTCCTCGCGCATGACGAGCAGCTCATCGCCCTTCAATGTGACCGTCTGCCCGGAGTATTTTCCGAACAGCACCCGGTCGCCGACCTTCACATCGAGTGGCACCAGCTCGCCTTCGTCGGTCAGCTTCCCCTTGCCGACAGACATCACCTCGCCCTGGTCGGGCTTCTCCGCCGCGGTGTCGGGGATGACGATGCCGGAGGCGGTTTTCTTTTCCTCGTCGAGACGCTTGACGATGACGCGGTCGTGCAACGGACGGATTTTCATCGGTGATCCTTTAGTGGCTGTGGGCCCACGCGAAGGCGCGGTCGTCCTGCTCGGCGCGCTCCAGCGCTGCGAATTCCAGCGCATCGTCCAGGGCTTGGGTGAAGCGCTCGGGCTCGAGCGGCTTGGTCAGGTAGTGGAAGAACCCCGCCTCGAGCGCATTCTTGATGGCACCGGGTGCAGCGTCGGCGCCGAGCGCCAGGAGGGGCGTATTTTGCGTTGCCGGGTCCGCACGCAGCAGCTTCATGAACTGGAGCGCGCCGGTGCCGGGCAGATCGATGTTCAGCAGGATGACCTCCGGCCGTGCGGTACGCGCCAGCTCGATTCCGAGACGCACGTTCGCCGCGCGCAGCAGCAGCATGTCCGTGCGGCGAGCTACGAGCTGCTCGACCATCCCGAGGCTCGCGGGGTGATCTTCGACATAGAGCAGGCTGCGGCGCGCCGCGCCGCTCGCCGGCCGCGGCTGGGGAGCAGGCTCGCCGGCAGGTTCAGGGCTCTCGATGGCCGACTGCTGCGGTTCGCCGATGCGGGTGTCACGGGCCACATCGCGGGTGAGTCGCGCGAACCCGCGCAACACGCCGGCCTGGTCGTGGATCGAAGTCAAGACGATGTTCGCGCGGTACATCGAGCCGTCCTTGCGCGAGCGCCAGCCTTCGGTTTCGTGGCGTCCTGTCGCTGCTGCCGCGTCGAGGTCGCGTTGCGGCACGCCCAGTTCGACGTCTTGCGCGGAATAGAAACGCGAGAAATGCTGCCCCACGATTTCCTGCGCGCCGTAGCCGTCGATGATCTGCGCCCCGGCGTTCCAGCTCAGCACCCGTCCCTGCGCATCGAGCTGGACGATGCCGCAGTCGGTCACGCTTTCCACCATCAGGCGGAAGGTTTCCTGCGCGGTATTGTCGGTCGTGACCATGAGGTAGCCGATGACTTCGCCCTTGGGATCGCCCAGCGCAATGACGGATACGACTGCCGGAAGCCGGCTGCCGTCCTTGCGGATCCAGGTCAGCTCGTATTGGTCCTCGATGCCGCGCGAGGCCTTGAAAACCAGTGCCTGGAAGCCAGGATCGACCGCGGTCGCGAACTCGAGGCTCAGGGCTCTTGCCCGCTCGACGGCCTGCAGCGGATCGTAAAAATCCGCCGGCGTGCGCTTCCCCGCCACCTCGGCCTCGGTGTAACCGAGCATGCGCTCGGCGCCCGCGCTGAGGATCCGGATGACGCCTCTTTCGTCGGTAGCGATGCACGAAATGACCGCGCTGTTCAGAATGGCGTTCTGCAATGCGGCCGCGCTGCGCGGGTTGCCGCCGCGCCGGTCCTTGATAACGACGTTCGCCATAGGGCGCAGCTTCGCATGCGGCCACCCGCAGCACCGTGCGCTGGAGCGCATAGCGAGCGCTCCGGAGGTGCTGGGTGCGCGATCGCACAGACCGGCTGCCTGCGCGGGTACAGCATGAAATCATGTCCAACGCCATTCGTTCACCGAGCACCCTGCACAAGCGAGCCGCCGCCGATCATGAGCTCGCGGCGCTCCAGCATCGCACCGCGGCGGAATATCACGACAAGAACATGCTGCATGCCGCCCGGCGCAGCGCCGAGGACGCGAAGGAGTGCTGCATCAAGGCGCACAAGCAGTCGATGCTCGCCTGCGAGCAGTCCGCCGATACGACTTCCGCGGCGGCAGCCGCCTGGCGCGGCCCTGCGATTCGCCGGATCGTGGACGCGCGGTTCAGCATGGCTGCCCTCGAGCAGTCGATGAATAGCGACCCGGTCTGGTGGAGCTCGGAAAGGAACGACCTGGGCCGCGGCATCCACCGTGAAGCGGTGCGGGAGTCCCGGCGCCTGGAGGATGCGACCGACGCCGAGCTCCAGGCGGAGCTCGCCGCGATCGCCACTCGGCCTGGCGCCGGCGCGCCGGCGCCGCGGCTGCCGGACTATCCGAGGCGCGTCGAGGCATTCCAGACCGATTGAGCCATGCGATGAACATCGTCATCTGGATGCTGTCAGGAGCCATCGTCGGCCGGCTCGGTTATTCGGTCGCGGGCTTGAACGATGCCCGGGCCAAGAGGGTCTCGATCGTCATCGGCGCCCTCGGCGGGGTGGCCGGCGGATATCTGGCCGCGCCGCTCTTCACGGCCGCAGCGGCGCCCGGCGATTTCAGCGTCCCGGCCCTGTGCTCTGCGGCTGCGATGGCCGCCGCGGCCCTCCTCGTCCGCAATCTGGTGCACAACCGCTGGAGAGCGTAGTCGCGGCGCCGTTACTGGCGCTTGGTGACGGGTCCGTTCTGGCTCACTTCCGGCGCCGCCGTTACCTCACCCGCCATTTGAACGGGAGCCGCGACGGGCGGCGCGGCGGGTACGTTGGCTTCGGCAACGTATGCGAGCTCCTGATCGATGCCAAGCGGCGTATACGCCAGCGTCACCTTGTCCGGCGTGATCTTGCGCACGACATACCCACCATCGACGGTGTCGCCCTCGACTACCAGGTGAATCCGGTCGCCGGCAGCGAGCGCCACGCGCAACTTGCCGCCATACGTGACCTTTCCGGCGAAACGATAAGGCACCGGCGGTACTTGCGGACCCGGCTGCGGGCCCTGCACTTGCGGCGCGGGGGCCGGCGGTGGCGACGGTGTTTCGGCGCGCGGCGCGAACGGATCTCTCCGGAGAGGCGGCAGCTGATTGCGCGCTACCAGCACGATCGGTTTGCCGACCGCCGCCTCGCCCACTCCACTACTGTGCGCCGGAGCGCGACTTTCCCGTGCTGCGTTCGGCCGTGCCTGATTCAGCGCCGCGAGCGCCGCTACTACGCACCCGGCGATCAACAGCCAGCGTCGAGGGTGTCGCGCAAGGGCTGAAGGACGCCGCCGCGCGGCGTCCTGGGTCGCAAATCGAGTGGTCACTATGGTACGTGCATCCCGTACGGCGGGTCGTACCAGGGGTCTCCCGGCCTTGCGTCTACGCCCCCGACTGGAATCTTCTTCCAGATCTGAACATCGTCGGTCCACTGCTCCTGCGGGTAGGAACCGCCGCTGTAATGCTGCTCGAGGAAGATGCGATCGATGTGGTTGCCGTTCACGCCAATCATGGAGGTATTCCAAGGGAGTGCGGGGTCGACGGCCACCCCCGCAGTGGTATTCCCGTTCGTCACGTCGGCGATGACCGTCCCGTTCACCGCCACCCACACGCGGCCGGTGTTGTCGTTGGAGTTTGGCGCACGATGCCAGAAGACTTCGAATTTGAACCACTCTCCGACCGGTACGGGGAGCGCTTGATTATTGACACGCCAGAATGGGGCGCAGGGCGAGCAGTCGGCGTCTCCCGCGATGTCCCAGTAAGGCGTGCCTCCGTAGGTGTTGATTCTAACGATCACGCGGTAGTCTTCGGGGGCGCCCTCGGTCTTCCACTCGAACACCACGTGCCAGGTTTCAACCACCTTCTGCAGGAAGTCCGGATCGAGCTTTCGCCAAAAGCTGATGTACATGTCACCCGGCTCGCTTTCGGGTTGGATCAAGTACGGGTCCTGCGTCGCGCAATCTCCTTGGGGGGCCGTGCCGGTGCAACTGTTTTGCTTGATGATGGTATGGAGCGAGGCGCCGGTGCGCCCGGTCCCGGGCTGGACCTCGTTGACGATGTAATTCTGGAGCGCTGACAACGACGTCGGATTCGTGTTGTCACCGGAGCGGGCCTGGAACCCGGCGGCGGACACCAGCCTGAGGACGTGCTGGCCGGCAGGAAGGGAGACGCCCCGCTTGGCCACCCAGGCGAAGGTGTGGAAGTCGCCGGTTGGCGGTACGGTGACGGTGCCGGTGACGTTGTTGGTGTCGATCTCGACCCGGAAGGCGCCGGTAGAGGTGCCACTCGCGACGCGCAGGGCGATCTCGTACTGTCCCGCCGCCTGGATGTTGACCGTATATTCGAGCCATTCCCCGGTCTCGAAGTTGTTCACCACGAAGCCTCCGCCGGCGGAATCGAGCGAGACAATGATGTCCACACTGTCGCCGGTGCGGTACTGGCCGCCGGCGTTGCCCGCGACGTTGTCGTGATAGGCGACGCCTTCGCCGCCGTTGTCGAAGTTTTCGGCCTCGAACGTCCCGGGCAGCGGGATCGGCGTTCCGCCGAACGGCGTCTGCGTCTGCGCTGCGAGCGGCAAGGAAAGGCCCGCGAGCAGCCCGAGCATCAACGTACGTAGTGCGGAAGCGGCGAAAGACACGGCAGTCTCCTGGCTCGTCGTTCCGTTCAAAGCGAACGGAAACGCTCGCGAGCATCCGCCCGTCGAAAGCTGCGCGCCAGATTCCTGCCAGCTTTGTGGGCTGCGCCGTCCGGCGTCAGCTTGGGGGGTTGTTTCAGAGCGTTTCGCTACGACGCGCCGCAATTCGCGGTTGGCGATGTGTCCAGTGGACTTTATCGAACCGTCCTGTGGCTACAGGCGGCCGATGAGGCTCATAGTGGAAGTATGTACAGTAGTGCTCTATAGTGGCGGCCGTGAGCACTACGGCAGCATTCGAACGGCTCAACCCCCGGCAGCGCGAGGCGGCGCAGGCGGGGCGCGAGCCGCTGCTCGTCATCGCGGGCGCCGGCACCGGCAAGACCAATACCCTGGCGCACCGGGTCGCGCACCTCATCCTCGAGGGTGTCGCCCCGGAAAGGATCCTGCTCCTTACCTTCACCCGCCGCGCGGCGCTGGAGATGACCCGGCGCGCGCAGCGCATCATCGGCGAGGTGCAGAAGGAGGTGCGGCTCCCCTGGTCGGGGACCTTTCATTCGATTGCTAACCGGCTGATCCGGCGCCATTGCCGGCGCCTCGGGCTCGACGAAAGCTTCAGCGTGCTCGATCGCGGCGACGCCGCCGACCTGATCGACCTGGTGCGCCACGAGCGCGGCCTCTCCAAGGCCGAGAAGCGCTTCCCACGCAAGGACACCTGCCTTGCGATTTATTCGCATCGGGTGAACACCCAACGCGCGCTCAAGGAGACCCTGCAGGCGATGTTTCCCTGGTGCGCGGAATGGGAGGCGGAGCTGACCGGTCTGTTCCGGGCCTATGTCGAGCGAAAGCTCGCAAACCACGCGCTCGACTACGACGACCTGCTGCTCTACTGGCACGCCATGAGCTCCGACCCTGCGCTCGCCGCCGAGATCGGCGCGCAGTTCGACCATATCCTGGTCGACGAATACCAGGACACGAACGTGCTGCAGGCCGAGATCCTCAAGGGCCTGAAGCCTTCGGGCGAGGGACTCACGGTGGTGGGCGACGACGCCCAGGCGATCTACTCGTTCCGCGCCGCCACGATCGAGAATATCGTCGGGTTCCCGGATCGGTTCGGAAACGCGCGCAGCGTCGTCCTCGAGGAGAACTACCGGTCGACCCAACCCGTGCTCGACGCGGCGAACGCGCTGATCGGGAAGAATCTTCGCTCGAGAAAAGACAAAGGGCCGAAGCCGCGCTACGTGACCGTGGCCGACGACCAGGCGCAGGCGCAGTACGTGGTCAAGCAGGTGCTCGAGACGCGCGAGCGCGGCGTGCTGCTGCGGCGCCAGGCGGTGCTGTTTCGCGCCTCGCACCACTCCGACCTGCTCGAGCTCGAGCTGGTGCGGCGGAACATCCCGTACGTGAAGTACGGCGGGCTGAAATTCCTCGAGGCGGCGCACGTCAAGGACCTGCTCGCCGTGCTGCGCTGGGCCGACAACCCGAAGAACCGTGTCGCGGCCTTTCGCGCGCTGCAGCTGCAAAGCGGCGTCGGGCCCGCGAGCGCCGAGCGCATCTTCACGCGCTTCGAGGCCGGCGGATTCTCATGGAAGCTGCTGCAGACCGGCTCTGCCGAGCTCGATGAGCTTCTCATCTATCTCGGAAGCTCCGCGTGGGCGGGGCAGCTCCAGCGTGTCCGCGAGTGGTACGAGCCGCACCTCGAGCGCATCTACGACGCGGCGCAGGTGCGCGCTGGAGATCTCGTGCAGCTGGAACGGATCGCGGCCTCGTTCCAGACCCGGGAAAGCTTCCTCACCGAGATGGCGCTCGATCCGCCCAGCGCGACGAGCGACCTTTCGGGCGCGCCCCATCTCGACGAGGATTACCTCGTGCTCTCCACCGTCCATTCGGCGAAAGGGCAGGAGTGGGACGCGGTGTTCCTCCTCAACGTCGCCGACGGCAACTTCCCGTCCGAGTTCTCGACCGGTCGGCCCGACCTCATCGAGGAGGAGCGGCGCCTGCTCTACGTCGCCATGACGCGCGCGAAGACCGACCTGCACCTGATGGCGCCGCTGAAGTACTACGTGACGCAGCAGTCGCGCATGGGCGATCGGCATGTGTACGGCGCGAAGAGCCGCTTTCTGACTCGCGCGGTGATGCAGTGCCTCGAGCCGCTCGCCTATGGGGAAAACGTGGAGCAGGAGCTGCGCGCGAGCGGAACCGCCGCCATCGACGTCGGGCAGCGGCTGCGCGGCCTTTGGTCCTGACCATTGGTCGGTATGTGCGCCACCCGACTGATGGCGCGTCGCGGTGCGCCGACAATGCGTTTGTGCCCCTCAGTATCTGCTGAGACACAGCCAGTCAGTCATTCGAGAGAACACCATGAGAAGCACAATCAACAAGGTACCGGCTACCCTAGCCATCGTCTGCGCTGTCGCGCTCGGCGTCTTTGCTGCAACGGCCAATGCGCAGGTCCGGGACATCAACGAGACGGCGCTGCTCCTCGATACGCGCGGCGCGCCGGTCATGAGCCCGGACGGCCTTTGCTGGCACACCGGATACGGCCCGGCGCCGTTGTGGACTGCCGGATGCCATGCCGAGCGTCCAGTGCCCGTTGCCCAGTACGCCGCCCCCGTTGCAGCGCCCGAGCCGCGACCGGCGCCCGCAATCGTGGCGGCCGCGGCCCCGCTTGCGGTCTACGAAAAAGTCGCATTCGACGCCAACGTGCTTTTCGATTCCAACAAGTCGGTGCTGCGTCCGGCGGACCGCGACACGCTCGACGCGTTCGTCAGCAAGATCGGCGGACTCGATACGCAATCGGTGAGGGCGGTCGGCTACGCCGACCGCATGGGCAGCGACGCCTCCAACCGGATCCTTTCGGAGGAACGCGTGGGCGCGGTGAAGTCCTATCTGGTGAGCAAAGGTGTACCGGCGGATCGCGTCAAGACCAGCGCGTGGGGTGAAACGCGGCCGAGCACCGCCGCGGCGGAATGCAAGGACGCCAACAACCCGAAGAACGTGGCCTGCATGCAGCCTGACCGGCACGTGTCCATCGAAATCTCGGGAACGAGGCTCGCCAAATGAGAACGATCCGGAGGCTGGCGGTTAGTGCGGTGGTCGCGGCGGTGATGCTCGGTGTGGTTGGCTGCAGCGGGATGTCTACGCAAGACAGATACACCGCGGGCGGTGCGGCGGCCGGAGCGGTCGGGGGCGCGGCCGTCGGCGGCGGCACGCTTGGCACGCTGGGCGGCGCCGCTGTCGGAGGGGTCATCGGCCACGAGGTCGGCAAAGATAAAGACAAGAAGTAATCACCTCACGGGTCCGGCAGCACGATGAGATGCTCCTTCGCAGCCTGCTGTCGCGGCCGGCTGATACTCATAAATGGGCGCAGACCCGCTCAGCTTATGACCGACAGCGCACAGAACATCCGTCGGAGCGAGGGGAGACTGGGACAGTGGAAGGCGCGAACTTGCGTGAGTCTCCCCCCAACCTTCAAGGAACCCCTATGAACATTCCCGAACTTCCTGTCCAAACCAATCCATTCCTGTGGGGCATGGCAGCGGGCGCGGTCGCGCTCGCATTCGTCGGGTTCAACTGGGGCGGCTGGGTGACCGGCGGCGCAGCGGAGAAGCTTGCCGGCGAGCGCGCAGGTGCGGCGATCGTATCGTCGCTCACGCCGATATGCGTCGCCCGGTTCAGGGCGAGCGACAAGGCACCGGCCCATCTTGCGGCGCTGAAAGAAATCAAGCTAAGTTGGGAGCAGGCCGACTACGTCGGAAAAGGAGGTTGGGCAACGATGCCCGGCAGCACCGCCGAGCCGAACACCGAGGTCGCTGCGGCCTGCGCCGAGGCGCTCGGCAAGCTCGTCCTGTAACCGACCCGATCCACAAGTAGGTTGCGTGCGGTATCGGCGCCGCGCGGGTGCACGATCCGAAACTCTGGAACCCTCCAGCCAGGTCTGTATGCGCCGCGTGACGACGGCACCGGCCAGGTCGTGGCCGGCACACGCGAGCTCGGAACCCCGGTAACCATCAGCCTGCCGATTCCCTGAACCTGGCCTCTGCCGGGTCGTGTCCTGCGTTTCCATGGATGTTCTATAGTAGGAAACGTGATCGCGTTGACGCCGTCCGGCGCAAGGTTTTCGCGCTGCAGGAAGTGGCGCTACCTCTTGTGGCGCAGGTGGGCCGACGGCCCGGTGGCCAATTTCCTGATGCTCAATCCAAGCACCGCGGACGAGGTCAAGCTCGATCCCTCATGCACTCGCGCGCGCCGCTACGCCGAGCGCTGGGGCTTCGGCGCGCTGGTCGTGACCAATCTCTTCGGCTGGCGCGCGACCGATCCGGACGAGATGAAGGCCGCGCGCGACCCTGTCGGCTCGCTAAACGACGCGGCGATCTTGAAAGCGGCAAGAGAAGCAGACCTGGTGGTCTGTGCCTGGGGAAACCATGGCGCGCATCTGGGCCGCTCGAAAAAAGTCCTGGAACTGCTCGGTCGAAACAAGGCCGCGTTGCACGCCCTGCGCCTGAACGGCAGCGGCGAGCCGGCGCATCCGCTCTATCTGTCCGGCGCGCTCAGGGCCGCGCCCTGGCGCTAAGGTAGCGCCCAAGAAAAGGCCCGGGGACGGTGCCGTCGCCGGGCCGGAAGGGAGAGGTCCAGTTGGGGGATAACCAGGACCGCTCCGATCCTTGCACCTGCCGCCGGGCCTGTTCTGTTCGCTAGCGCACACAAGACGCTTATTGGCCTGCCGATTCATCAGGGTTTCGCATACTCCACGAACTCGCTCTTGCCGTTCCTGATGACCCACTGGCCCATGCCGCGGCCGAGCTGGTCGCCGTTCGGGGTAAAGTCGCAGGTCGAGCCGGCGCCCTGGAAGTTGACCGGCTTGCCGGCGCGCACCAGCTTCAGCGCCTCGACCACGTCGTCGACTTCCTGGCCGGGGCCGTTGCCGACCGCGACGATCTGCTTCGACCAGTCCACCGCCATCGGGCTCTTCGCCTTTTCCATGGCGAGCGCGGTGATCGCGATCTGGTCGTGGGTGTTCGGCGGGAAGAGGAACACCCGGTCGGCGGGTGCGCCCATCAGCTTGAGGAACTTCTTGTAGCCCGGCGCGGCGACGTCGGGCATGGGCTGGAAGTGGCGGATCCCTTCGGCGACCTTGTTGCCCACCGCCTGCACGAACTTGCCTTCGGCGTCGGCCATGATCGAGAGCGCCACCACCTTGCTCTCGAAGCCGCCGCGGTACACCTCTTTCATGATCGAGACGAAGTCGGGCAGCAGGCCGAAGCAATACACCGCGTCGGGCTTCTTTCCGAAGACGCGCTCGACCTCGGCGCGGTAGGAGGGCTGCTCGGGGTTGTAGATGAGGGAGTCGACCACCTTGCGGCCGTTCGCCTTCATCTGCTCCTCGAACACCTTCTGGATCGGCAGCACGAAGGCGTTCTGCAGGCCCATCACGCCGACCGACCTGAAGCCGAGCTTGAGCGTGGCGCGGCTGATCACGGTGCCCCAGTCGGTGGCCTTCATCTGGAAGCGCCACACGTAGCCCTGCGTGTCGCCCTCGGTGATCGCGTTCGCCGCGCTCGACACCATGAGCACGACCTTGTTCTGCACCGCGATCGGGCGCGACGACATGCCCTCCGGCGTCCCCCAGTAGCCGAGGAGCGACTGCGCCTTGTGCACGTTGATGAACTTGTGCGAGAGGTTGGCCGCCACCGCGGCGCTCGACTCGGAATCCTCGATGTAGAGCTCGAGCTTGCGCCCGCCGAGGATGCCGCCGGCGCTGTTGATCTTTTCGGCAGTGCGCTTGGCGGCCTCGGCCATGTCGGGACCGTAGGCGCCGGCGTTGCCCGTGAGCGGCAGCGCCACCCCGATCGGGATCGGCGTGGCTTGCGCGTGCGCGAGGTTGAGATAGGGCGCGCCGAGCGTTGCTGCGCCCGCGGCTCCGATCGATCGGATGACTTTGCGTCTTTCACGGTTCATGGGTTGTCCCTCCTCTATTTAAAGTCGGCCCGCAGGCGGTACTCCCGGAAGAAGCCCTGCGGGCGATAAATGAGCAGCAGGATCAGCCCGGCGCCGATCATGATGACGCGGATGGCGGCGAGGCGGTCCGAATCGAGCGCCGGGATCACGTCCTTCAGGAAGCGCGAGCCTTCGAGCAGCAGCATCACGATCGCGGCGCCGAGGATCGCGCCGCGGTGCGCGCCGCGGCCGCCGGCGATCACCGCCATGAAGGCATAGGCGATCACGATGTTGCTGAACTGGGTCGGGTCGATGTACTGGTAGTAGAAGCCGTGCAGCGAGCCGGCGAGCCCGATGATGGCGCCGCCGATGGCGAAGATGCGCACCCGCACCCAGAGCACGTTCTTGCCGAGCGTCGCGGCGACGACGTCGTCCTCTCGCACGGCGCGCACCAGGCGCCCGAACGGCGAGCGCGCCAATCGGCCTAAGAACCACAGGGTCGCCAAAAGCAGCGTCATGGCCAGAGCGAGGAGAAAGTATTGGTAGTACTGCGGAGGAATGGCCGCGCCGAAGGGCCGCGGCACGCCGGTGAGGCCGAGCGCGCCCTTGGTGAGCCAGTCCTCGTTCAGCGCGACGAGACGCAGCATCTCGCCCACCCCCAGGGTCACGATGGCGAAGTAATCCTCCTCGGTGACGCGCAGCGTGACGAACGCGACCAGCCCGCAGACCGCCGCCACGATCGCCATCGCGCCCAGGGCGGCGACGAACGTGTTGGCGCCCGCTTTGAGCATCAGGAGCGCCGAAGAGTACGCGCCGAGCGCGTAGAAGCCGGTCAGGCCGAAATTCACCATGCCGCCCAGGCCCCACTGGAAGTTCAGCGCGAGCGCGAGGATCGCCGAGAAGCAGATGACGATTCCAATCAAGATCAAGAACGAAATCATCTTCGGATGTACGGCTGGCCGAACAGCCCCTGAGGACGAAAGACCAGGATCACCGCGATCGCGAGAAGCGGAATCCCGATGCGGTAGTTGGGCGCGATGACCAGCGTGGAGAGCTCGCTCACCACCCCGATGACGAGTGCCCCGACGAAGGCGCCGAGCGGGCTTCCCAGGCCGCCGAGGATCGCGGCGCCGAACACGCTGATGAGGTAGTTCGAGCCCATCGGCGGCTCGAGCGCGCGGTCCATGCCGATCAGCACGCCGCCGAGCGCGAGCAGGACCCCGGCGAGGAACCAGGTCCAGCGGATCACCCGCGGGCTCTCGATGCCGCGCACCAGCGCGAGCGAGGGGTTGTCGGCCACCGCGCGCATGGCGCGCCCCATCGGCAGGCGCGTGAGCAGCACCCACATGGCGATCATCGCCGCGCTCGACACCGCGATGGTGATCATCTGCTCGTGGTTCATCCTCACGTCGGCGAAGCGGAAGGGCCGCGCGAGCTCGATGGCGAAGCTGCGCGCCGTGTTGCCATAGGCGAAGCGCGCCACGTTCTCCAGGATGAATCCCAGGCCGAGCGAGGCGACCATCAGCGTGATCGCGCCGCGCTCGCGCAGCGGCCTGAAGGTCAGCTGGTCGATGCCGATGCACAGCGCCCCCATCGCGACTGCCGCGGCCACGGTGGCGGCGGCAAGCGGCCAGCCGAGCTGGGCGTTGAGCGCAAAGGCGAGGTAGGCCGCCACCGTCATCATCGCCCCGACCGCGAAGTTGGGGAACTTGAGCACGCCGAAGAGCAGCGTCACCGCCAGCGCCGGCAGCGCCATGATCACGCCGGTCACCACGCCGTTAAATGCGGTTTGAAGCATCACCAAGATAAATGCTGTTCAGGTCTTTCATTCCCAGAACCTCGCGCGCGGACGCACAGGCGCGCACCCGCCCGCCGTTCAGCACGACGCAGCTCTGCGAGATGCGCAGCGCCTCGATCGCGTTCTGCTCGATCATGAGGATGCTCACGCCGCTGCGGTTCACGCGCTCGACCCGCTCGAACACTTCCCGCGTCAGGATCGGCGAGAGCCCTGCAGAGGGCTCGTCGAGGATGAGGAGCTTCGGCCGCCCGGCAAGCGCGCAGGCGAAAGCAAGCATCTGGCGCTGGCCGCCGGAGAGATTCCCGGCCGCGATCCGGTAGTGCTTCGGCAGCTCGGGGAAGAGCTCCTCGAGCCCGTCGTCGCGCCCGCGAGCGGCCTTGCCGTTCGCGCCCATGAACTCGCGCGCGATCTTCAGGTTCTCGAGCACCGTGAGGTTGCGGAACACGTTGTATTCCTGCGGCACGTACGAGATGCCGGCGAGCACGCGCTTGGGGGCGCCGAGCCCGTTCAGGCTGCGCCCGTCGAGCTCGATCGTGCCGGCGCGTGCCGGCAGCAGGCCGGCGAGCGTCTTGGCGAGCGTCGACTTGCCCGAACCGTTGGGTCCGATGATGGTCAGGATGCTGCCGGCGGCAAGCTCGAGATCGACGCCCTTGAGAATGTCCCCGGCGCCGTAACCGGCGTGCAGGGCCGTGACGCGCAAGATGTTGCTCATTGCGCGACCTTTGCCGACCCCCTGATAAGGGGGTCGTGAGCCGCCGGCGAACGGGGGGTTGGTTTTCCGCAAAACGAAAACCCCCCGCTCGCCTTGCTCGCTCCCCCCTTGTCAGGGGGGCATACAAGCTGCCTCACGCTGCCTTCCCGAGATACGCGCTCATCACCTCGCCGTTGCTCGCCACCTCGCGGAAGCTGCCCTGCATCAGCGTGCGGCCCTCCGCCAGGACGAAGATCGGGGCGCAGAGGCGCGCGATCACGTCCATGTCGTGCTCGATGATGGCGAAGGTGAGGCCCGCGCCGCGCAGCTTGAGGATGGTGTGCGCGAGCGCCTCGGTCATCGCCGGGCTCACGCCCGCGGTCGGCTCGTCGAGCAGGATGATCTTGGGCCCGAGCATCAGCGCGCGCGAGATCTCGAGCAGCTTCTTCTGCCCGCCGGAGAGGTTCCTGGCGGGCTCGTCGGCGAGCGGCCCGAGGTCGACCTGGCCGAGCAGCGCGCGCGCCTTGTCCATCGCGGCGCGCTCCTCGGCGCGCACCCGGCCCGGCAGGAGGAGCGAGCGCCACACCGACTCGCCCGACTGGCTCGGGCTCGCGAGCAGCATGTTCTCGAGCACGGTGAGCTCGCCAAGCTCGCGCGAGATCTGGAAGGTGCGCACCAGCCCGATGCGCGCGCGCTCGTCGGCGCGCAGGCCGAGGATGCTGCGCCCCTCGAACGCCACGTCGCCCGATTCGGGGGCGATGAGGCCGCCCAGCACGTTGAACAGCGTCGACTTGCCGGCGCCGTTGGGGCCGATGATGCCGGTGATGCTGCCGCGCGCGATCTCGAGCGAGCAGCCGGCAAGCGCACGGAAGCCGCCGAAGGACTTCACCACCCGGCTCGCCTGAAGCACGGGGCGCTTTTTTCTACGCCGCCTTGTGCACCGCGACCGGAACGGCCTGGCCGCGGTTGCCGCGCTCCATCTCCTCGAGGATCTTCCGGCAGCGCAGCAGCGCCTTGTCGGAGCGCAGATACACCTCGTGGTAGCCGTCCTCCGGATACTCGAAGTTCTTCTGCTGCAGCTCGAGCGCCCAGCGGTCTTCCTCCATCACCGTGGGGAAATTCTCGGCAATCGCTGCGGTGAGCTTTTCGGAACGGGTGCTCACCCAGAGGCGCCAGGTGTGGTTGGTGCCGTCGATCGGCGTGTGCGAGTGGTGGATGACGTAGCCGCGCTCTTCGGCGGCGACCCCCAGCTTCCCGGGAGGTGCGCAGCGCAGCTCCACGCGCGTGAGCCCGGGGCCCATCATGTGGTGCGTGTGCCAGCGGTCCACCTCCGGATAACCGAACCACTCGGCCATGAACGGCGGCTGGCGGTAGTTCTGCGCCCGGCGGATCGTCTTCACCGTCTGCACGCCGCTCAAGGTCTCCTCCACCAGCTCGAACGGGATCTTGCTCTGCTCGATGTCGCCGATGTTGCCGTCGTGCAGCGGGTAGAAGTGCGTGATGTCCAGGAGGTTCTCGATCATGAGCAGGTAGTTCGCCGGCACGTGCACCGGGTCGAACATGTGCGTGTGCCATTCGGCGCCGGAGAGCTCCGGGGTGGGCGGCGGCACCGCGGTCGAGCTCTTCGCCGGGTCGCCGAGCCAGACCCAGGCGAGGCCGTCCTGCTCGAGCAGCGGGAACGGCCGCAGCTTCGCCCGCGTGGGGATCGGCAGGTCGAGCTGCGAGGGGATGCGGACGCAGTTGCCGGCGCCGTCGTAGCAGAAGCCGTGGTAGGGGCATTCGAGCACGCCGTCCGAGAGCACGCGGCCTTCCGAGAGCGGCATGCGCTTGTGCACGCAGCGGTCGTCGAAGGCCGTGAGCTTGCCTTCGCCGGTGCGCCACAGGAGCACCGGGCGGTTGCACAGGCGCAGCCCCTTGGGCTCGTTCACCGGGAAGTCCTGCGCGCGTCCGGCGACGTACCAGGCGTTCTCAACGAAGGTGTTGATCGGCATCGAGCGTTCCTTTCCTATTCCAAGGGGATCCGGGCCTGGGCCACGAGCTTCTTCCACAGGGCGAGATCGTCACGGTTGATTTCGAACAGCCGCTCGGGCGTCGAGCCCTCGGCGGCGTAGCCGTAGCTCTGCAGCTTCTCCAGCACCTCGGGGCGCTTGAGCGCGGCGTTCACTTCCTTGTTCAGCCGCTCGACGATCGGCCGCGGCAGCTTCGGCGGGCCGAACACGCCGGCCCACTGGCGTACGCTCACCTGCGGCACGCCTGCTTCGGCGATGGTCGGGACGTCGGGCGCGAGCGCGCTTCGCTTCTCGAGCAGCACCGCGAGCGGACGGAGCTTTCCTTCCTTCGCGTTGGAGAGCGCCGAGAGCGTGCTGAGGAAGGAGGACTGAACCCGGCCGGCGAGCAGGTCCGGGTTGAGCGGTCCTTCGCCCTTGTAGGGCACGTGCAGCATCTCGATCCCGGTGGCGCCCATGAGCTGCACGTTGTAGAGGATCGAGATCGCGTTGCCGGTGCCGTAGGCGAGCTTGCCCGGATTGGTGCGCGCGTACTCGATGAACTCCTTCAGCGTCTTCGCCGGCACCGAAGGGTGCGCGTACAGGATGACGGTCGCGCGGCCGACGAGCGAGATCGGGGTGAAATCCTTGAGCGGGTCGTACGGCGGACTCTTCCGCAGCGCCACGGGCCCGGTCATCGCGCTGTTCGAGGCGAACATGATGGTGTAACCGTCGGGCGCGATGCGCGTCATCTGCTCGGCCGCGAGCGCGCTGTCGGCGCCGGGCCGGTTGTCGACGATCACCGGCTGGCCCATCTGCTCGGAGAGCGCCTGGCCGATGATGCGCGTCGTGGGATCGGCCGAGCCGCCGGGCGGGAAGCCGACGACGAAGTGGATCGGCTTCGCCGGGTATTGAGCAAAGCCGGTGCCTGAGACGGCGGCGAGCGCCAACGCCAGCAGGATGCGGTGCATCGGACCTCCTCCTGCGGGAAGCATATAAGAAAAAGAGATAAATCGGGGTCAGAGCCCGATTTTTCGCCCGGTCAGCCGTACCCGAGGAATTTCTCGAGCGCGTCCTGGCCGCCGGGGCGCTTTCCGGCCTTGAACGCCTCGAGGCCCGCGCGCACGGCGTGAAACTGCACCAGCGTCGAGAAAGCATAGAAGAGAACCACGGAGGCGCCGCGGTGCTCCTCGAGCGTCCGGCCCGGCATGTCGATGATCATCGCCGGCCGGTCGATGCGCCGGCGGACCTCGGCGAGCTCCGCGGGCCCGACGGCGGTCGGGAACACCATGTCGGCGCCGGCCTCCGCGTAAAGCGCGAGCCGCGCGATGCAATCCTCGAGGTCGCGCGCCACCCAGAACGCGTCGGAGCGCGCGACGATCACGAATTCCGGATTCTTTCGGGCCGCGACGGCGGCGCCAATGCGGTCTCCCATCTCCTTCATGGGATGAAGCGTCTGCGGCGCGCTCGTGTGCTTGCCCGCGCCGGTATGGTCCTCGAGGTGGATCGCGGCAACGCCGGCGCGCTCGAACGCCTGCACCGTGCGCCAGATCTCCCCGGCCTCGTGGAAGCCGCCCTCCGCATCGGCAATCACCGGCAGCTTCACCGCCTGGACGATGGTGCGCGCCTGCTCGACCAGCGCTTCGAGCGAGAGGAGCCCGGTGTCGGGAATGCCGAAGCGGCTCGCCGCGGTAGCGTAGCTTCCGATGTAGACGCAGTCGAAGCCGTGCGCCTCGATCAGCTTCGCGCTGAGAGCGTCCGTGGCGCCGGGCGCAACGATGGTTTTTCCTTCGGCCACCAAGCCGCGAAGGCGACTCATGCCGGGATGCTACTAGAATAAAAACCGTGACCAACATCGCCAGATTCTGGGACGACGCCGTCGTTCCCGCCCTCGTCGACTACATCCGCATTCCCGCCAAGTCGCCGCATTTCGACCCGGAATGGGCGCGCCACGGCCACATCGACGCCGCGGTAAAGCTCGCGGCCGAGTGGTGCCAGCGGCACGCGGTGGCGGGCATGAAGCTCGAGGTCGTGCGGCTGGAGAACCGAACGCCGGTGCTGTTCCTGGAGGTCGAAGGAAAAGGCAGCGGCAATGTGCTCATGTACGGCCACCTCGACAAGCAGCCCGAGATGACCGGGTGGCGCGAAGGCTTCGGACCGTGGACGCCGGTCATCGAGGGCGGCAAGCTCTACGGCCGGGGCGGCGCGGACGACGGCTACGCGGTGTTCTGCGCGCTCGCCGCGCTGCGTGCCCTGCAACAGGAAAAACGCCCGCACGCGCGCGTGGCGATCCTGATCGAGTGCTGCGAGGAGAGCGGCAGCTACGACCTTCCGGCCTACCTCGAGGCGCTCGCCCCGCGCATCGGCACGCCGGACCTGGTCGTCGGCCTGGACTCCGGTTGCGGCAATTACGACCAGCTCTGGGGCACGACGTCGCTGCGGGGCCTCATCAACGGCGTGCTCAGCGTCGAGGTGCTGACCGAAGGGGTCCATTCGGGCGACGCGAGCGGCGTGGTCGCGGAGAGCGTGCGCATCGCGCGCCAGCTCCTCGAACGGATCGACGATGCCGGCAGCGGCATGGTGAAGCCCGCGGCCTTCCATGCCCAGATTCCCGTGGAGCGCAGCGAGCAGGCCAAGCGCGCCGCGGGGGTGCTCGGCGAGGAGATCTGGCGCCGCTTCCCGTTCGTGAAGGGCATGCAGCCGATGACCTCGGACCTCGCCGACCTGGTGCTGAACCGCACCTGGCGGCCGATGCTCGCCGTCACCGGCGCCGAGGGCCTGCCCGCGCCGGCGAACGCCGGCAACGTGCTGCGGCCGAAGACCGCGCTGGTGCTGTCGCTGCGCCTGCCGCCCACGGTGAAAGCCGAAAGCTCCGCGCGGCAGCTCAAGGCGATCCTGGAGGCCGATCCGCCGCACGGCGCGCGCGTGAAGTTCGACTACGGCCAGGCCGCGAGCGGCTGGCACGCGCCGGCCACGGCGCCGTGGCTCGCCGCCGCGGTCGAGACGAGCTCGATCAAGAACTACGGCAAGAGCGCGATGTGGATGGGCGAGGGCGGCACCATCCCGTTCATGGCGATGCTCGGCGCGCGCTTCCCGGGCGCGCAGTTCCTCATCACCGGCGTGCTCGGCCCGCAGGCGAACGCCCACGGCCCGAACGAGTTTCTGCACATCGAGTACGCCAAGCGGCTGACGGCTTGCGTGGCCGACGTGCTCGCCGCCCACGCCGCAAACTAGATCTTGAGGTTCTGCGGGTCGAGGTACTGCTTGCGGTAGGTCTCGAAATCGACCCGGTCCTGCGCCTCGATCTGGCGCTGCTTGGCGCTCGAGGCGCGCGCGAGGTTGGCGAACTCGTCCTCGGTTTTCGGCGGCAGGGGCAGGGCGAGAAGCGTGGCGCGGTGCAGGAGCGATTCGGCGAGCACGAAGCGCACGTAGGAATTGCCGTGGTTGCGCGCCATCGCGTGCAGCACGCGCGCCGAGGGAACTGAATCGGGGTTGTCGAGCGCGGCGGAGGCGGCTTGCACGGCGTCGCGGTAGGCGATGCCGCCGAGCTGCGAATCGAGCTTCTCCGCCACCGGCGCGCACTGGGACAGGATCTCCCGGCCCCACTCCTTCAGCGGCACTTCCTTCCCGAAACGCGAAAGCACGAGGCCCGGCTCACGCCCGCGCGCCGCGACGCGCTCCTGGTTGCGCGTGATCGCCGCGATCTCGGCCGGCGTGTCGGGCGGGCTCTCGCCGAGCAGGCAATGGAGCAGGAACACGTCGAGGAAGCGGCAGGTCGGCGCGGTGATGCCGATCGGCGAGAACGGATCGAGGTCCATCAGGCGCACCTCGACGTACTCCACGCCGCGCTCGCGCAGGGCGTGGAGCGGACGCTCGCCCGGCCGGATGCGGCGCTTCGGGCGGATCTTGCCGTAGAACTCGTTCTCGATCTGCAGGAGCGAGGTCGTGAGCTGCCGGTATTCGCCGTTCCCGTCCTGCAGCCCGATCTTCTCGTAGGGCGGATAGGGCGTAGTGAGCGCGCCGTAGAGCGAGGCGCCGTAGTCGGCGAGGCTGTTGTAGCTCACCGAGAGCGAAGACTGCGCGTCGCTCTGGTACCCGAGACGCCCCATACGCAGTGACGTGGCGTACGGAAGGTAGAGCGTCCCCGGCGCGAGGCGCTGGAGGCCGTGCTTCGGATTGCCTTCGACGAAGCTCTCGCACACTGCGGGCGAGGCACCGAAAAGGTAGAAGAGCAGCCACGCGTCGCGCCGGAAGTTGCGCACCAGGCCGAAGTAGTCCTCGTTCGAGCAGCCCGGGAGCGACCAGTTGTAGTGGATGCCCGAGATCGTCTGCATGCGCCGCCCGTAGCGGTGCGCGAGCCCCATGCGGTAGACGGTCTTCGCGCGGCCGACGTTGGAGCTGCCGTAACGCCCGAGCGGGATCTCGTCGTCGGGCGGCAGCTGGCAGGGCATGCTCGCGCACCAGAGGATCTCGCCGAGGCTTCCCTGGGCAGCTCCGTCGCGATTTCTTTCGGCGGCCCCGTCGCGATCCTTCTCGGTGAGCGCGCGGGACACGACCTGATGGATGAAGGTCAGCTCCTCCAGCATCGCGTCGACGCTCGGGCGCGCCCCGGTGATCAGCTCGAGCTGGCTCTCGCTGAAATCGGTGGTGATGTGGGCATGGGTGAGCGGCGAGCCGAGCGCCGCCGGGTGCGGCGTGGTCGCGAGCGATCCGTCGGGACGCGCGCGCAGGCTCTCCTTCTCGATGCCGCGGAGCATGGCCTTCACTGCGGCGGCCGAGAGTGAACTAAGCCCGTTTTCGGCCGCGCTCATGTCCGAATCGATGTCGGGAGGTCCCGACACGCAATACCAACTACACGTGTGTCATTTTCAGTCTTGTGAGATGTCGCAATCGCCGCTACAGTTCGTCGCAGGTTTGACGAAGGGAGGTAGTGGTGAAGGGAATGACACTTCTCGTGGCGCTCGTCGCCGCGCTGTGCTGGGCAATCGGAAATTTCGCGTACGCCCAGGAGGAAGCCTCCGCGGTGCGGCTTGTGGACGAGGACGTGCGCATCCCCGTTAGCAGTGGCAACTACAGCATTGCCGCCAAGATCCTGAGGCCAGACGGCATCGGCCCCTACGGCGCCGTGATCCTGAACCATGGCGCGGCCGTGTCGGCGGAAGAGCGACGCACCGAGTCCCCCGAGCTCCTGATGCACACCGCGGCCCACTTCGCGCGCCGCGGCTACGTCGTGGTGCTGCCGCTGCGCCGCGGCTTCGGCGCCACCGGCGGCGACTTCGCCGAGGACGCCGGCTCCTGCCGCAATCCCGACTACCGGCGCGGCGAGAGCGCGGCCTCCGAGGACATCCTGGCGGCCTACGAATATACGCAGCGCCTGCCCTACGTGGACGGCTCGCGCATGATCCTCGCCGGGCAGTCCGCGGGGGGCGTCGCCTCGATCTACACCGCCGCGCGCGCCCCCCAGGGCCTCGTCGCGGTGCTCGCCTTCGCCGCGGGCCGCGGCGGCAACCCCGCGCGCAATCCCGGCGTACCCTGCGCCGTCGAGCCGCTGGCACGGGTATTCGACGATATCGGCAAGCAGGTCAAGGTGCCGGTGCTGTTTCATTACGCCGAGAACGACCATTTCTTCAACGCGCAGACCTCGAGGCTTTGGTACGACCGGTTCACTGCCGCCGGAGCGCACGCGGAATACGTGCTGCAGCCGGCCTTCGGCAAAGACGGTCACTATATCTTCAGCGAGGACTCCGGCGTGCGATATTGGCTCCCGGCGGTCGAGCGTTTCATGGCCAAGAACGGCATCCCGTTCGAGGGCATGGTCCCCTCCCAGGCGGCCAAGCCCATGCTGGCCGGCCAGACCGTCCAGTAGCAGGCTAGAACGCCGGAATCGGGGTCAGACCCCGATTGCTTGGGATTAGCTGCAGGTTTGCGTCTGGTTAGGCTGTCCGTTTCGCTGACGGCTGAGCGTCAGGCTGGTGATCTGCCCGAGGTCATTCGTTGCAACCGCCAGCGAGTCGAGCACGCCGCCTCCATTCGCAAGAAACAGCGTCGGCCGAATGGCCTGAACCTGAGGCCCTGAGACAGTAATCGACGCGGTAATGAAGAAAAAAAACGATGGCAGATGAACCGCAGGACCGCCCGCACCATTGATTCGCAATGCGCCGCTCGCTTCGATGGCCAGGGTGTTCTGGCCCATGACGAAGCCTGAAAACGTGGGGGTGCCGGCGCAG
>Ga0075428_100001350_pt1 | contig 26035 bp, 27 predicted proteins | sample RhiMetdeltSRZDD2_FD_75291 | JGI IMG/M metagenome (GOLD analysis project Ga0075428, IMG submission 75291) | Populus rhizosphere microbial communities from Tennessee, USA - Rhizosphere MetaG P. deltoides SRZDD2 | ecosystem: Host-associated > Plants > Roots > Rhizosphere > Soil | place: USA... | reverse complement strand
CCCGTGCAGTACGTGCGCTACGTGCAGAAGGCGGCGACCGGCGATCTCGGCCGGTCGCCGCGTACGGGCCTGCCGGTCGCCGAGACGATCGGGCACGCGCTGCCGGTGACGCTGCAACTGGCGGCGTTCGCCATCTCCATCGCGATCCTCATCGGCATCGGCGCCGGCGTGGTCGCGGCGGTGCGGCGGCGCCGGCCCGCCGAGTGGGGCGCCAACGCCGTTGCCCTGCTTGGTCTTTCGGTGCCCAACTTCTGGTTCGGGCAGATGCTGATCCTCAGCCTCGCGATCGCCTTTGGCGTGCTCCCCGCCTCCGGCTTCGTGTCGTTCTTCGACAACCCGGTGGACAGCTTCCTCCACCTGCTGATGCCGGCGACGGTGCTCGGTTCGGGCCTGGCCGCGATCATCATGCGCCAGACCAGATCCGCCATGCTCGACGCGCTCCTGGCCGACTACATCCGCACCGCGCGGGCCAAAGGGCTCAGCGCGGGGCAGGTCGTGTTCGGGCACGCGCTGCGCAACAGCCTCATCGTCGTCATCACCATCGTCGGGCTCCAGCTCGGCGCGCTGATCTCGGGGGCGGTCGTCACCGAGCAGCTGTTCGTGCTGCCCGGTTTCGGCAAGCTCACCATCGACGCGGTCTTCACCCGCGACTATCCGATGATTCAAGGGGTGGTGCTGGTGACGGCGACCGCCTACATTCTCATCAACCTCGTGGTCGATCTGCTCTACTCCGTGATCGACCCGCGGATCAGGGTGGGGGGTGCGCTGTGATTCCTCCCGCCCCCCAGCCCTTCGGGCCCACCCCCCTTATGACCACCGTTCCGGCGACCATTCCCGCGGCCCTGTCCACCCGGCGGCGGGTGGCCAGACGGGTGATGCGAAACCCGCTGGCGGTCCTGGGGCTGGTGGTGGTCCTCACCGCCGTTGTCGCGGCCATCCTCGCCGATGTCGTCGCACCATACCCGGCGGATGAGGTGAACTTCGCGCAGCCGTTGCGGCCCCCGTCGGGGCAGCACCTGTTCGGCACCGACAGCCTGGGCCGGGACGGTTTCTCAAGGGCCATCTTCGGTCTGCGGGTCTCGATCGCGGTCGGTCTGCTGTCGGTCGTGCTCTCGCTATCGGTCGGTGTCCCGTTCGGGCTGCTGGCCGGTTTCTACGGCGCTCTGGATCCGGTCGTGTCGCGGCTGACCGACACCCTGCTAGCCTTCCCGTTCCTGGTGCTGGCGGTCGGGCTGGCCGCGATCCGCGGCCCGTCGCTGTTGACCGCCGTCATCGCCATCGGCATCGCCCAGATACCGGGCGTGGTGCGGGTGACCCGCGGTGAGACACTTCGCTTGCGCCACATGGACTTCGTGGCGGCTGCGGTGGCCGGCGGGGCGAACGACTTCGTCCTGTTGCGGCGGCACATCCTGCCCAACGCGATCAACGTGCTCATCGTGCAGGCGACCGTGGCGATCCCCGGTGCCATCATCGGCGAGGCGGTCCTGTCGTTCCTGGGCTTGGGGGTCCGGCCGCCGACGCCGTCGCTGGGCGTGATGCTCGCCGACGCGCAGACGTTCGTGCGCGACGGTCCCTGGATGGCGGTGTTCCCCGGCGTCACCATCGTGATCCTCACCTTGGCGCTCAACCTGCTCGGCGACGGGCTGCGCGACGCGCTCGACCCGCGGGAGAGCCGGTCGTGACGCTGCTGTCGGTGAAGGATTTGACGGTACGGTTCCGGACCGAGGATGGTCCGGTGCTCGCCGTCGACGAGGCTTCCTTCGAGGTGGCGGACCGGGAGGTCGTCGCGCTGGTCGGCGAGTCGGGTTGTGGCAAGAGCGTAACGGCGCTGGCGCTCACGGACTTGTTGCCGCGCAACGCTTCCGTGACGGGTGCGATCGAGCTCGACGGCTCACAGCCGTCGCGGCAAGCGCGCGGGCGCGAGATCGCCTACATCTTCCAGGAGCCGATGACCTCGCTCAATCCCGTGCTCACGGTGGGCCGCCAGATCGGTGAGGTGCTGCGCAAGCACGAGCGAATGCGCGGTGCTTCGTTGCGCAACCGGGTCATCGAGCTGCTGGAGCTGGTCGGAATTCCATTGCCCGCCAGGCGATTCGGCGAGTACCCGCACCAGCTCTCCGGCGGCATGAGGCAACGCGTCATGATCGCCATGGCGGTGGCCTGCAAGCCCAAGCTGCTCGTGGCCGACGAGCCGACCACCGCCCTCGACGTGACCGTCCAGGCCGGCATCCTCGACGTGCTGCGCAATCTGCGCGACGAGATCGGCACCTCGGTGCTGCTGATCACGCACGACCTCGGGGTGGTGGCCGACATCGCCGACCGGGTCGTGGTCATGTACGCGGGGCGGGTCATCGAGCAGGCCCGCGTGGGGGCCCTATTCGCCCGGCCCACGCACCCGTACACGCGCGGTCTGCTGGACGCGGTACCCAACCCGGCCCGGCACGCGGACGGCGGGCTCAGGGAGATCCCCGGGCGCGTGCCCGTGATCCGCGTGCCATCGGACAGGTGCACCTTCGCGGACCGCTGCTGGTACGCCGATGAAATCTGCCGCACCACGAAGCCGCAACTGGCCCCGGGACCCGCCGGGCACCCCGTCCGCTGCTGGCACCCCCTGGAGGACGGCCATGCCCCTGCTTGAAGTTGCCGACCCGGTCCGCTGCTGGCACGCCAGTACATCCATGGTGGAGGACGGCCATGCCCCTGCTTGACGTTGCCGACCCGGTCCGCTGCTGGCACGCCAGTACATCCATGGTGGAGGACGGCCATGCCCCTGCTTGAAGTCGTGGATCTGGTCAAGCACTTCGGCCAGGTGCGGGCCGTTGACGGGGTGAGCCTGAGCATCGAGACCGGCGAGGTGCTTGGCCTGGTCGGCGAGTCCGGAAGCGGCAAGACCACTCTCGGCCGCTGCGTGACCCGCCTGGAGCAGGTCACCAGCGGTCGGGTCGTCATGAACGGCACCGACATCGCCTCGCTCTCGCGAAGAGCGCTGCGGCCGCTGCGGCGCGACTTCAACATCGTGTTCCAGGATCCATCGTCCTCTTTGGACCCTCGGATGACGGTGGGAGACATCATCTCCGAGCCGCTTCGCCTGCACCGCATCGGCACCGCCGACACCCGCAAGGAGCGCGTCGACGAGCTGCTGGATCAGGTTGGCCTGCAACGGGAGATGGCCCGGCGGTACCCGCACGAGCTGTCGGGCGGCCAGCGCCAGCGGGTCAGCGTGGCCCGCGCCCTGTCCGCCTCCCCCTCCCTGCTGGTCGCCGACGAGCCGACGTCCGCATTGGACGTCTCGGTCCAGGCCTCGGTGCTCAACCTGATCGGCCGCCTCCAGGCCGACCTCGGTTTCGCCTGCCTGTTTGTCACGCATGACCTGGCCGCGGTGGAGTTCCTCGCCCAGCGGGTCGCGGTGATGTACCTCGGGGTGCTCGTCGAGGTCGCCGGCCGCGAGGAGCTGTTCGCCTCGCCCCGGCACCCCTACACCCAGGCCCTGCTCTCGGCCGCCCCACTGCCCGACCCCGTCGCGCAGCGCTCGCGCAACCGGATCGTGCTCACCGGCGACATCCCCAGCCCGGTGGATCCGCCTTCGGGCTGCCGTTTCCACCCCCGCTGCCCGGTCGCCATCGAGCGCTGCTCGGTCGAGATCCCGGCGCTGCGCGCGGTCGGCCCCAACGGCGCGCTCGCCGCCTGCCACCTCGTCGACGACGCCGGCACCGCCCCGCGCCTGTAAGAAACCCGCCTTCTTGATCGGCAACCTTTGGGCCGGGCTCGGCATTGTGTTGGTGTGAGCCAGGCATGGGAAGAGATCTACGCCAGCCACTACCGGCGATTGGTGACGTTGATGACGGCCTTGTGCGGTTCGACCTCGGACGCCGAGGAGGCGGTGCAGGAGGCGTTCGCCCGCGGGCTGGGGATGACGGGTCGCCGCCCCCCGCCGGACGATCCGCAGGCCTGGCTCTACCGGGTGGCGTCCAATGTGGTCAAGGCGCGCTGGCGGCGGATGAAGGTGGCGCAACGGTTCTGGCCGCGCCTGGCGGTCGGGGAGACGGACGGTTCCCCGGCTGATGGGTCGGACGACCGGCTGGCGTTGGTGACCGCGATGCGCCGGTTGCCGATGGAGCAGCGGGAGGCGCCGGCGTTGCATTACTTCGCCGATATGTCGGTGGCCGCCATCGCCGACCGGATCGAGGTGCCCGTGGGGACGGTCAAGGCCCGGCTCTCACGCGGGCGGGATTCCCTGGCCGGGCTGCTGGCCGCGGATTCCTGGCCGCCGGCCGGCATGGACGGCATGGACGGCATGGATCGTCCAGTCGACATGGACCGTCCGGTCAATGTGGACGTACGGCAACCATCCTTCACGGTCATCGAGAAAAGGCGGGCGCGTCGTGGCCGGCGGGCCGCCGCCGGCGCCGCACTCCTCACGGCGATCGTGCTCGCCGGCGTGGCCTGGGGCGGAAGCAGGCTGCCGCACCCGCCGCCCATCACCCCGACACCGGAGCCGTCGGTTTCGCCCCAGCCAAACCCGAGTACGAGCCCCAGCGTCGCGCCGCTGCCGCAAGTGGGCGCCGGGCCCTCCAACGAAAGCATCGCCGTGTCGCCCGCCGGGACGGTGTTCGTGCTGCGCCGCGAGTGCATCGCCCGCTGCGGACAGGACAACCTGCAAGAACGTCTGGTCCTGTTCCGCAGCGCCGACCGCGGCCGGACATGGATGCGTGCCGGGGAGGTACCAGCATTGCTCGGCTTCGACGGCCGGCTCGCCGTCTCCGACGACAAGGTCATGTGGATCGTGGCGGTGGAGACGCTGTGGGGCACCCGCGACGGTGGCAAGAGCTGGCAAGACTGGACCATCCCGCAAGCGGGCGCCTTCGATACCGCCGGCGGCCGGCTCTGGCTCGGCACCGAAACCGGGCTCATGGTCGCGACCGGTGGCGGGGCACCGGCCCGGGTCACGCGCGGCCTGCCCGGAAAGGCGTTCTCGATCACTCAAGTCGTGGCCCGCACGGGCGATGCCGCCATGGCCTTGATCCAGGTGGAGTCGGAACCGGACCGGTGGTACCGCAGCGACGACAAGGGCGCGTCCTGGCGGGTGATGACGCAGCCGTGCGCCGGAGTCGAACTGCCCGGACCCGGGCAGCAGCCGGACGAGTTCCGGTCGGCGATCGGCGCCACCCCGGATGGAGACGTGCTCTGGGCGATCTGTGCGGAGGAGCCCACCAGCACGCAGCGCAAGGCGCTGGCCATCTCGCTCGACGCGGGCGGCGCGTGGCAGTCGCGGGGAACGCTGGAGTCGCCCGGCCACAGCTTCCTCGTCCAGCCGGTCAACGCACGGATCGCGTGGCGAGAAGGTTTCAACGTTGACACCGTCATCATGCGGACCGAGGACGCCCGCACCTGGACGACGGTGACACCGCAAACCACGGCGAACATCCTCGATTTCGTCGTCATCGGCGGCGACACCGCGATCGTCATCGACCACCTGAACGTCTACCTCACCAAGGACGCCGGCCGGACCTGGACCACGAACCCGCTCCCCGCACAGTCACCGACACCCAGCTGACCGGCGTCAGTCGGTTCGGTTCACCCAGCGTGGCAAGCTCAGTTTGTAGGCCGGTCCTCCCCAGCGGTCCGGGTTCTCCGGCCTTCCCTTCGTCCGGTACCAGATGATCGCCCGCCAGCATGGGCACAAAGCACAGCATCACAGTGAGGATCAGCCAGTCGGGCCAGACGCCCCGATCCGGGTTGGCGCCCGAACGCATGCCCACCTCCGCCAGCAAAGCGGTCGCGAGCTGGACGTCGGCGACCGCCAGGTCGTCATTGGCCCCGACCCGGAACCGGCTGATGACCCGATGAGCCCCGGTGGTGATGTCCACCTCGGCGATGAGGTTGGAGGTGGTGCCGTTCACGTCGCTCCCGCTGACCAGCATCGTGGTGGGCGAGCGCCAGCCGAGTACGGCGTCACCCTCCGCGCCCGGCAGCAGACCGCGTGCCGGGATCGGCTGCGGTACAGGCGTTGTGAATGGATCCACGGGCTGGAAGACGTAGCTCTGCTCGCCCTGGGATATGACACCGCCTTCCTGGCGGTCGGGTCCTGTGTGGACGGTGGTCAGGAACCTGCCGTCCGGCGTCCAGGACTGCGGGCCGGCAAGCTCCGTGGACTCCGGCAACCGGATCTCCCGCGTCACCTCGCCCGACCACTCGGCGACCTTGACTGTTTGACCGAGCTGGATGGCCAGCGCGCCGCTGGGCGAGAACGCCACGCGCCGGGCATTGACCGCGAGCACCGGCGAGACCTGGCCGGTTTCCAGGTCAAGCATGCAGATGATGCCTTCTTGCGCCGATTCCTGGTAGATGGCGACCCGGCGGCTGTCGGCCGACACCGCGATCGGAAGGGTGAGAAGCGTGGCGACGGTCGAATAGTCCTTCCTGGTACCGGTCAGCAGATCGATCACCGTGATGCCACCGTACGCCCCACCAGTGACGATCTTCGTCCCGTCCGAGGTGAGGCGGGCGTAAGTCGGCAAGCCCGGCTCCGGCGCGCTCACTTCCACCCGCCGGTACTTGTTCTCGTCCGCGCCGGCCACGATCGGCTGGGTGAAGCTCCAGTCCTCGTGCCCGGTCCCGTTGCGGTAGAAGGCGATCGCCCGTCCGAAGGGCCCTTCCATGAAGCCCTGGCCGAACGCGTACCCCGGAAAATGCTCGGGGAGCGTAGGCTGACCGCCCACCGCAACCACCGGTCGCGACCGTTCGCCCGACCACACCGGCGGCAGCGCCACCAGCGCGACGATCGCCGCCACCGCGAGGGCGGCCATCGCCACTGCGGGCCAGCGCCGCACAGGCTTTTTTCAAGGGGTACCGGGTAAGCCTCCACGATCTCCCGCAGAGCCGCCCTGATCCGGTCCTCAACCATCGAGGTGCTCTTTCATCACGCTCAGCCCCCTGTGCAGCAGCGACTTCACCGTGCCGGGGCGGCAGGCCAGCGCCGCCGCGATCTCGGCCTCGGACAGGTCCAGGTAGTACTTCAGGAACACGGCCGCCCGGTGCCGGGGCGCAGCCTCGCCAGCGCGGCCCTGACCGCCACGGCGTCCGAACTCAGGGCGCCGGCTCCGCCGACAGCGCAATCGTCGACTCGCGGGGCGTGAGGCCTTTCGACCATCCGCCGCCGCACCCAGGACGTGCACCGGTTGATGGTGGCGCGCCGGAGCCACGCGGCCGGCTCGGCGACGGACGCCTTCCTGCGATAAAGGTCCACAAAAACGTCCTGGACCAGGTCCTCCGCCGCGGGTCGGCCGCCGGTGGTGATATACGCCAGTTGAACCAGGTTGCCATAGTGGGCGGCGTAGATCGCGCGGAAGCCCGCGTCATCCCCGGCCTCCAGCGACAAGGTCACCGTCACACCCATAGGGCGCCCATAGGGACAGGTTGGTTGCACCCGTCGTAGTAGGGTCGGGCATATGCCCAAAGTGACCGTCGTCATCCCGACCTACAACGAACGGGAGAGTCTGCCCAAGCTCGTGGATTCGCTTGCCGGGCAGAACATCCCTGACCTGCATGTTCTTGTCGTCGACGACAACTCCCCCGACGGCACGGGCGAGGTGGCCGACAAGCTGGCGGTCGACGGGCCGGTGCCGATCGGGGTGCTGCATCGCACGGTCAAGGACGGGCTGGGCCGGGCCTATGTGGCGGGCATGACGCGCGCACTCGACGAGGGCGCCGACATCGTGGTGCAGATGGACGCCGACCTTTCCCACCCCTGCGAGGTGATCCCGGTCATGCTCCACGAGCTGGCCACCACCGACGCCGCGGTCGTGCTCGGCTCCCGCTATGTACCCGGCGGCGCGACCGCCGCCAGCTGGCCGTGGCATCGCAAAGCCCTCTCGGCGTGGGCCAACTTCTACGTCAACGCCATCCTGCGCCTGCGCGTGAAGGACGCGACCGCCGGTTTCAAGGCCTGGCGCGCCGCCACCCTGCGCGCCATCGACGTGGCCTCGGTGCAGAGCAACGGTTACGCCTTCCAGGTCGAGATGAACCACCGGGTGGTGCGGCGCGGCCTGCGTATCGCCGAGGTGCCGATCAGGTTCGAGGACCGCAGCGACGGCGTCTCCAAGATGACCCTCGCCGTTCAACTCGAGTCCGCCGCCGTGCCGTGGAAACTCCTGTTCAACGGGCCAGGCCGGACACCGTACAGTGACACGTGATTGATGACTCCTACCTTTCCTACCCCATCTGTCCTTTGACTGTCGATTTTCTGGAGCGCAGCGGTTACGGTCTTTCACAGATCGGGCGACTGGATGGTGGGCGTTGGAAGGCAACGTGAAGCTGGGCGGAGGCCATCGTCCGCTGCGTGACAGGGTCGCCGACGAGCTGCGAAGGCAGATCATCAACGGCGAGTACGAGGCGGGCCACCGGCTGACTGAGGAACGGCTGGCCGAGGACTTCGGTGTGTCGCGCAACCCTGTGCGCGAGGCGATCAGGGTGCTTGAGGCGGAAGGGTTCCTGATCGTCCAACCCCGCCGCAGCGCCCTCGTCGCGAGCGTGGCCGTGCGCGACATGGAGGACCTATTCGAGGTGCGGCTGTCGCTGGAGATGCTGGCCGCGCGCCTGGCCGCCCAGCGCGCCGGCGACGACGACACGCTCGAGCGGCTAATCGCCGAGGCGAGGGAGACCAGCGACGAGGCGGTGCTGGCCACGCTGAACACCCGCTTCCACGCGACGGTCTGCGCCCTGTCCGGCAACGCCTTGCTGACGAGCCTGATGGAGCGGCTCTACAACCGCATGCAGTGGGTTTACCGGCAGAATGTGCGCGAGCGGGCGCCGCACTCGTGGGCCGAGCACGAGCGCCTGGCTAAGGCCATCAAGGCCGGTGACGCCGATGCCGCCGCCAACGCCGCCCGCGAGCATGTGCTCGCCGCCCGCGCCTCCGCCCTACCCGCCCGCTAAAACCGCCCCGCCCTACCCCCGCTCCGCGTGGCCGCCCGCCTTCCGCGTGGCCGCCCGCCTTCCGCGTGGCCGCCCGCCTTCCGCGTGGCCGCCCGCCTTCCGCGTGGCCGCCCGCCTTCCGCGTGGCCGCCCGCCTTCCGCGTGGCCGCCCGCGCGGTTGATCGTTGCGCTTGTGGATGTAGAAATCCGCCCGCAATTACACCCACGAGCGCAACGATCAACGGCCTCTGGCTAGGCGGCGTTGGGTCCGTGTCGTTTCGACCCGGCGGCGATGGTCACGAAGGCCGCCGAGAGGAGCCCGACCATCGGCCAGCCAGCCAGCCCCAGGATGTAGACGACCGACTGCTCGCCCAGGTTCGCGGCGATCAGGTCGGCCCCGCTGTGGCGCGACGCGACGGACGGGTCTATCGGGAGGCGCTCCGGTGCGGCCACGGCCATCACCCCGTAGCAGAGGAAGGCGGCCAGGGCGGCGATGCCTCCGCCCCAGCCACCGGCGATCATCGCCTGCACCGGCGATCCGTTGTCGCGCAACGCTTTCATGGCGGCGAAGGCGAGCAGGACGGGTACCCCCAAAAGAGCCGCATGCGCCACCGGGGAGAGGCCGTAAGGCATCGAGGCCAACGCGGCCACGGCCGCGGCAGCGACGCCGAACCGCGTGCCCCACCGGACACCGGCCCCACTCTGGCGCGTGACCCACCAGGTGGCGACCGCGTAACCCAGCAGCAGCACCGCGATCAGGCTGTCGTACAGCGGCCCGCCACCGCCCCCAAAAGCCACCGGATACCTCCAGAAGGTGAAGGCCACCAGCGACATCGTTGCGGCGATCGCCGCCCAGGCTCCCCATCGGATCGACATGACACCCTCCTTCACCGCGGCGAGCACGCCTCCGGCCAACCACAGCGTGCGTGACCAGCCCGGCTCGACGTGCTCCGCTTCGGACACGACCGCCTCACCCCAGTGCGGCGGCAGCAGCACCAGAATCAGCCGGCCGAGCAGCTTGTCCCTCACGCTTCACCTCCATTGCCGACTCGGCGATGGTCATTCCTTTGCCCGTCAGGCGGTACCTGTGCCGCCGCGGACGGCCGGACGGCGGCCCTTCCTCCCACTCGGCTTCGAGCAGCCCGCGTTCGTGCAGCCGCATGAGGATGGGGTAGAGCGTGCCCGACTTGAGCGAGGTGCGCCGGGCGACGTCGTAGCCGTGCCACCACCGGTCGGGCACTTCCATCAGGAGCCGCAGCACCGCGATGGTCTGCGGCGACAGTGCTGTTCGGCGAGACATGCCCCAAACTCTACTTAGATAGAATTTCAGGCGCCAGACCTTCGCAGCAGGATTCTGGTTTGCCCCCGCTCGACCTGCTCCTCGACCGAATATCCATGCTCGGCCGCGAACCGCAGCGTGGCCCGCCGCCCATAGGCGTGCGCCAGCCGATCCAACCACGGCCGGCCGTACTTTCGCCGGTCGAAGTCACTGATGATCGCCTCGAAGGTGCCGTCGCCGCGCCGGGCGAAGCCGATGTCATTGCTGAGCCGCCCGATATGCTTGCGCCGCACGATGATTTCCGCCATCTGCGCGCGCCTGTCCCCCTGGTAACCGACGAGCGCCTGCGCCTGCGCATGGCGCTCGATCTTGGCGAACCCGACATCCGTCAGCGCCAGGACCAGGATCTCCGGATCCTTCAGCACGGTCCGGACCCGCGTGTAATGCGACATTGTCACTCCTTACGACAGCCGCACGACCGGTTGCCGATCGAGCACCCATGACCGTCGCTCGAGGTCGAACGCCGACACGGTCAGCCTCTTCTGCGCGTCGACCCGGAAGTCGAGCCGGAACCTGTCCGCGCCGGCCGTCGCCGGCGGGTCGGCCTCAAGGAAGGTCGGGCTGTCCTCGTTGAGCCACAACGAGGAACGCTCCTGCTTCTGCTGGCTCGTCACCGCGACCGCTCGCGCGCCCCCACTCGCGTCGAACATGATCTCAAGGTCGGCGCTCGCATCCCGGAACGTCGCGTGCGCCCGCTCATAGATGGCCAGCCCCAGATTCCGTTGCCCGTCGCGCACCGCCTTTATTGTCATCGTCTTGATCGGCGTGGGCGTCGGATACTCGGTGCCCGCCGGGACCAGCGGCTCGAACTCGTACTCGCCCGTGTTCCGGTTGACGTGCCGGATGACGTAGTCGTGCTGGATGTGGTCGTGCAGCTCATAACCGCCCGCGATCCCCGCCGCGCCCGCCGCCACGGCCTCCAACGGCCGGTCGATGCGCACCCGGTCGGGCGGGAACTGCATGAACACCACGTCCTGCACCGCCGGGATGAGGCTGGTCCCGCCGACCAGGAAGACGCTGCGGATCTCGTCGGCGACGAACCCCGCCCCGGCCGCCTTGTCCAGGGCCGCCCGCAAGGCCCGCCCGACCCGCCCCAGGACATCCTTGTCCCGCAACAGTTTCTCGAACTCGGCCCGCCCGACCTCGAGCCCGTAGTCGCCCTCGGCCGTCGCCACCCGCGCCCGATCCCCCGCCGTCAATGTGACCTTCGCCGCTTCCGCCGATCGCAGCAGCTGCGCGAAAAGCCGGTTGTACAGCTGGGTATCCCCATAAGGCAGCCCGACCCCGCTCGCCACCTCCTCGGCCAGCAGCAGGTCGATGTTGTCCCCGCCGAAGTCGATCCCGGCCTTGCCCACCACCCGCACCCCGGCGCCTCCGGCCTGGCTCGCCTGCGCCTCCTGCACCCGCACCACGGAGATGTCGAGGGTGCCCGCGCCGAAGTCGAAAACCATGAAGGTGTCGCCGGGGTTGAGCCGCGCGCTGTAGCCGACCGCCGCCGCCGTGGCCTCGTCGACGACGCGCAGCCGCGCCAGCCCCGCCTCCTCGCTCACCTCGCGGACGAGCCAATCCCTATATGTGTCAAAGGCTTCCACCGGTGCCGTGGCGACGATCTCCAGATCACCGTCGCCCACCGCGAACATGGTCGCCGTCATGACATCGCTGAGGAACCGGGTCGCCGCCTGCCGCGGGGTGACCGCCATGTCCCCAACCCCGCGCGGAATGTCCTTGATCCGCCCCGTGATCACGCTCTTGGTCGACCTGAACACGGCGAAACCGGGATCGGTGAACATCTCCGGCGTGACCCGCGCCCCGGCCACGCGCTCCCCGGACCCCGTCGCATAGGCGATCACCGACGGCACCACCCGCTGCATGACGCCCGCCGCACCCGGCCGCAGCACGTCAAGGCGGCCAAGGTCGATGGGCTCGCCCCGATCGAGCGCGTCGTCCCATCGCGCCACAACCGTGTTCGCCGTTCCGAAGTCGATGCCGATCCGTGTCGCCATGAAGCCTTCCTATTGCAGCGCGATGTCGTACTCACCCGTCGCCAGCGCGACGGTCTCACTGATCTCGATGTCGAACCTGAAGCGGTGCTCGAGGCAGGCCCGCAACAGGCCCAGCAACTCGCCCGGCGCCCCGTCCACCTCCCGCACCCGCCGCGCGGCGGCCAGCACACCCAAGTGCACCGGGACCATGCTCGCCAGCGGCCGGCTCACCAGCGACGGCAGGTCACCGATGCGAAGGTCGTAGATGTCGGTGTACCCCGAGTCGTAGCCGACGGCGAGGAAATCCCCACGCGATCCCACATGCAGGCTCGTCGCCTGCCCACCGTCGCCCGGCCCCGCGATCACCGCCGCCGGCCGCAGCGTCACCTGCTCATTGAAGTGAAGCTCCCCCGCCCGCGTGGCGGCCACGAGCTGCTTGCGGGACGCGAGCGCCGCCAGCCCGCCCATCCCCTCCACGGTCGTCTTGGCGATCGACTTGAGCGCCAACCGTTGGTGTCTAAGGACGTTGATGTCGCCGAGCTGGTCGGAGGTGGCCAGCAGCTCGGGGGTGAGCAAAACCGCCCGCGCCACCACGGTCTGCTGGTATCCACGCGCCAGCACGGTCGAGGCCTTGCCGTCGGTGAGGATCAGTGTGCGCCCGAGCACCGCGAGCCGCTGCCCGTCGGGGTCGGCCGCGACCGTCCTCGGCCAGTCCTGCTGCCGGTCCTCCCCCAGCTCGGCCATCTCAACCCGCCGCGGTGGGTCGAAAGCGTTGGCGCCCAGCAGAAGCTCGCCCGACCGCGTGCCGGCCACATAGCGCCCCGGCCCGGCCGCCGCCAGGGACGTGACCGATCCCCTAACGGCCGCAATGGTTTCGGCCCGTCCTTGGGCGCATCTGACCACCCGGCATTCATTTTCCTTTTTGTTGGTACGCTCTCCGGCCACGAAGACCCCACCGCCCAGATGCAGGACTCGGCCGACCGACGCCCCGAATCCCTGCACCCGCTCGGTCAGTTCGCCCCGCGTCAGGTCCACCACACCGGCCACTCGCGCCGATCCGGCCACGGCGAGCAGCGCCGCGTCGGGAGCGAACGACACGTCGTTGACCCTGCCCTGGAACTTGATCCGCGCCTGCTTGACCGCGACCGGCCACAGGTCGTGCATCTCCTTGAGACCGCGCTCGAGCGTGTCGGGGTCGGCCGTGGAGAGCCGGCCGAACAGCTCGCGCGTGTCGTCGTCCCTTGGCGCCCAAGGCCCGGTGAACAACCGCATCAGCCGCACCCCGCGCAGCAGCGGCAGCTCGAGCACGATGCGCCACAGGTCCTCCCACGCGCCTCGCGCGGCAAGCTGCTCGGTGAGGTACCGGACCTCGTCCTCGCTCATCACATGAATGCGCCCACGCCGATCCTCGCCGGCCAGCACCCGCACCAGATCCAGCGACCCGCTGGTGAGCATCTCCTTCTGCAGGCGCGTGCGCGTCCGCTGATCCGCGCTGGCATAGGCCAGCGACAGCAGGCTCGCGTCCGGATCCAGCGCCCGCAGCTGCTCCGGCTGCCGCGTCAGCACGAAGAACAGTGCCCGGCGAACGGGATCCGACGGGGCGAGCTTGTGCCGCTTGCAGAACGTGGCGAGGTTCGGCTGCCTCATGGCGGCCTCGCACACCTCGTCCATCAGCTCGCGATCCTTGGCCGCCGACAGGATCTTCCCCTGGGCCATCGCGGCGATCGGGTGCTTGCCTCGCCCGGCGCACTCCACCAACACCGGCCGCACATCCGGCTCGGTCAGCCGCCGCAGGTCGGGCTCGACCGCGACCAGGCTCGCCGCCTGGACGTCGTCGGCCGCGCCCGGTACCCGCCACCCGCTCAGCGCCGTCCACAATGGATCGGACGCGGTGGCCAGCCACTCCCGCCACACCCGGTCAAGATGCCCCTGCGGCGGCGGAGTGGGATGCGCCAGCAGCACCGCCGCCAGCGGCGAGGTCGTCTCCTCCACCGCGCCCCAGAGCGCCTCCACCAAACCCCGATCCGCCACCCGCACCGCGGCGTCGGCGCCCGTCCGTACATCATCGTCCACATCGGACAGAAGCGACGCGATGTCCCCGGCATCCTCAGGCGTCCAATTCTCGTGCAACCGCTTGTGCAGAGCCGCGGTCACCAGCCGCGCCCCGCCGTCGGTCGCTGGGGCCGGCGCGCCCCACCATCGCCTGCGCCAGGAACCGTTGGCTTCCCAGGTCGCGGGGCCGGCCATCGCCCCGGTCTTGACCACCAGCTCGCGCAGCGCCGGACTCCGCCGCCGGACCCAGATCGTCGCCACGGCGGTCCGGGCATCGCCCTGCCGGGCCGATTCGGGGTCGACCGCCATCGCGCACAACACTTCGAGTGGGGCGGGATCGCCACCGGCCGCGGCCTTGGCCAGCTTGCGCCACGCCCGCCGCGCCCAGAAGCCAAACCGTGGCCCGGACCCAGCTTCGGCCCACGCCCTTAGCCTGCGCGCCTCGCGCTCACTCACCGCCATCCGCGCCCCCGCTCACCATCCGCCCCCGCTCACCATCCGCCCGCGCGCCCTGCCACCGCGCTCCCCTGCGTCACCGCCATGGCTTTCAGGCCAACTCCAGTCGGACCTGGGACTCCGCGGCCAGCGCCGCCTCCGCGAACGAGGCCGACTTGGCCCGCCCCTCGCGCAGCCACGCCCTCAGACCCTCGATCACCTCCCGCTGCGACCGCGACAGCGGCACCAGTTGCGCGATCGCGAGCGCCACGTCCTCGGTCGTGATGTCGCGCCCGTTGTCGGAGAACGCCCGATACATCGCGTCGATCACCGCCTGCTCAAGCTCGGCTCCCACGTAGCCGTCCGAGACCCGCCCCAGGTGCGCCAGGTCGAACGAGCGCACGTCACGCCCGCGCTTGCGCAGGTGCACCGAGATGATTTCGCGGCGCTCGGCCTCGGTCGGCAGGTCGAGGAAGAAGATCTCGTCGAACCGCCCGCGCCGCAACATCTCCGGCGGCAACGAACACACGTCGTTCGCCGTCGCCACGACGAAAACCGGCTTTGTCTTCTCCTGCATCCAGGTCAGGATCGTCCCGAACACCCGCTGACTCGTGCCCCCGTCGCCGGAACCCCCACTGGCCAACGACTTCTCAAGCTCGTCGATCCACAGCACGCAGGGCGCCACGGTCTCGGCGAGGTCGAGCGCCCGGCGCACCCGCTCCTCGGACTCACCCACCAGGGAGCCGAACAGCGCCCCGACATCCAAGCGCAGCAAGGGAAGCCGCCACAGCCCGCCCACCATCTTGGCGGTCAGGCTCTTGCCCGTGCCCGGAATCCCAATCAGGGCAACACCTTTCGGCGCGGGCAACCCGTAAGCCGCGGCCTCCTCGCCAAAAGCCCGCTCCCGCAGCTCCAACCAGTGCTTGAGCACCTCGAGCCCACCCACGTCATCCGGAGTCTCATCGGCGGAGTAGAACTCGAGCGCCTGTGACCGCCGGATCACGGCCTTCTTCTCTTCCAGCACCGCCTGAATGTCCTGCTCGTCAAGCACCTGGTCGCGCACGATCGCCTTGGCGAAGGCCCGTGCGGCCTGGGTCGAGGTGAGCCCGAGGGCCGCCTGGGCCAGCCGCGCCCGCCCGTGCGGGGTCAGCTCGGAACGCACGCCGCTGGTGTTGCCGATCAGGTCGTCGAGCTGGCGCCGCAGCGCCACCGCGTCGGGCAGGGGCAGGTCGACGAGCACGAGGTCGTCGCTCAACTCGGTCGGCACGTCGCGCACGGGCATGGTCACAATCAGGGAGGCGCGCGTGTACACAAGATGATGAGCAAGGTTGCGCACCTTGCGTTTGGTCGCCGGGCTCTTGCCCCAGAACTCGTGAAAGTCCTTGAGCACATAGAGATCCGCGCGATCCTTCTCCTTGCCGACCATCTCCCGGATCTTGTCGAGGGCCGCCTCGGGCGTGGCGGCGTCGGGCATCGCCCTGCCCGCCTTGGACCTGAACCGATCCGCGATGTCCCACGTCACGAGGTCCGCACCGTGATCCCGATCCCGGCGCACCTGGTCGAGCACGTCGAGCGCGCGCTGCTCCTCCACCGTCACCAGCACGATCAACGGCACGCGCGCTCGCAGGTACAACTTGATCTCATCACTGACCGTTGTCACAGGCCACCCACCATCCCGGTCAGGGTCACCGTGCCCTCGGGATCGATGAACACCTCTGCCTCCGGCAGTCCTTCAAAATCTTCCATCTTGTACCGCAAAGTGCGCGCCCAATAAGTTTTGTTGGACGACCCGCGCAGGCCCGAGCCCAGATGCAGCCGCCGGTTATAACGCCCGGCCACCACCATGTCCACATCGGACACCGCCGCGCTCAACGCCGGACTCGCCTCGATCTCCTCCCGCGAGAACCCGCTCAACACCACGACTCCCAGGCCGGCCCGTCTCACCTCCCGGGCGAACAGCGCCAGCGCCTCCGGCTGCTCCAGCGGCTCGCCACCGGTCACCGTCACCCCCTCGATCCCGGACGTGGCAAGCACTTCCGCCACCACCTCCGCCACCTCACGCACCGACCCACCCCGCACAGCATGCGTCTCCGGGTTGAAACACCCCGCGCAACCCAGCGAACACCCTTGCGTCCACACCACAAACCGCTCACCCGGCCCGTTGGCCAGCGAACGCGGCACCGTGGCATGCACTCTCCAGGTCAGTGCCACAGCCGATCCCGCTGCTCCTCGGAGACCTCCACATAGGCCTCGGCCGTCAGCTCCTGGCTCTCCACCTCGCCGCCCAGCAGGGCCACCAGCTCGCGCGTGTCCTCGAGGCAGGCCATGCCCTCCACCCCTTGAACGTGCATCGCCACCTTGCCGTCGGGGCTGATCGTCACCTCGATGATCTCGTCGGCCATGGCTCACACCGCCGCCCGCCGCAGCACCAGCCGCATCTCGCCCGACCGCTCCACCGTCTCCTGCAGGACCTCGAAACCCTTGGCCGCCAAGGAAGTCACCGTGGCGACAAACGCATACTCCCGGGTCAGCCGCTGCATGAACTCCTGCTGCTTGACCACCCTGATGCCCCACCAGTCGGCCACCACGCTGAACCCCCGGTCCACCTCGGGCACGAAACCGATCTCATAGCGCGTGCGCGGCGGCCGCACCTTGAACGCGGCCTTGGCCCGCTGGCCCTGCCATCCGTGCACGCCGTCATCGGCGGGAAGCACCTTGTAGCTCATGCGCACCAGCGCCTGCTTGATCGTCGGCTCGTCGGTCAGCCTGGTCCGGACCCGGGTGAAGTGCGACATCTGCCCTCCTCGAAGCTGCACCCGGGAGGCTATCAGTGCCCTCCGACAATCACATGACCGCGATACTCGCGGCGCTTGATATCAGATCGTTGCGGCGCTCACAGTGCAAAAGCGACTCCGCATCACTGTGTGCACCGCAACGATCTCCGCCCTGGCGCCAACCATCCGGCCGGGCTGAAACGTCCATGAAAGCGATCTGAAAAGCCCACGGGTTAGCCTGGGCCCGTGTTGATCGGGGGGAACAACATTGGACGACGAACGAAGATTGATCACGGGGGCGCCCGTCCCCTCCCTCGTGCGCTGGGGCCTGTCGCCCGATGCGGATCTGCTGTATCGCGCGCTGGTGACGTTCGGCCCGCGCAGCGGCAGGTGGCTGGCGCGCGACCTCGGTCTGCCGTTGCGCCGGGTGGACGCCGCCGCCGAGGAGCTGCAGGCGGCCGGGGCGCTGGAAGGATCGGGTGGCCGGACGGTGCTGCGGGCGAGCGCGGTCACGGAGGTGCTTGCGGCGCTTCGCCGCGGGCGGCGCAGCCGCCTGACCGGACCGCGCACCGAGCCGCGGGAGCGGGCCCGGCATCATCACGAGCTGGTGGGCGGGGCCGCCCTGCCGCAAGGACCGCACCCCGACGGCCTCGAGGCCACGCACCTGGTGGGCCACGGGGCGACCCGGGAAAGGATAGGCCAGCTCATCGCCGTCGAGCGGCACGAGCACCTGTCGCTCAACCCGGAGCCCAGCTTCACCACGGACGCGGTGTCCGCGGCCCAGCCGCTGGAAAAGCGTATGCGCGACAAGGGGATCCGGCTGCGTAACTGCGGCGTGCCGTCGGATGCCGGCGTCTGCGAGCTGAGCAGCGGCGCCGGCGGCGAATACCGGGAGCGCCTCCACATCCCGACCAAGCTCATGGTCTTCGACCGCCGGGTGGCGCTGCTGCCCGCCGATCCGTTCGATCTGGCCGCCGGAGCGCTCGAGGTCGACCAGCCCGCGATCGTCTCGGCGATGGTGGCGCTGTTCGAGGAGGTTTGGGCCACCGCCACCGACCCGAGGAGGCGTGAGATACCACCGATCATGTTGACACCGCGGGAAAAGGCGATCGTCGCCCTGCTGGCCGAGGGCCACCCCGACACCGTCGTGGCCCAGCGGTTGGGTCTGGGCCAGCGGACGATCGCGTATTCGTTGCGGGCCTTGATGGACCGGCTGGGGGTGGACAACAGGTTCCAGCTCGGGCTGGCGCTCGGGGCGGCGAAAGCCGCCGCCCCGCCTGAGAAAAGGGGGGAATGATGATCAAACGACTGCTGGCCATGGTGATGCTGCTGTGGCTTCCGCTGGCGCTGCCGCAACCCGTTGCGGCACAGGACACCTGGTTCACCTATCCGTGCGCTTCCGGCACCCTGGAACTCGAGTCGGTGTCGCTTGAGGTGGTGGCGCCCAACGTGATCCGGGTCGAGATGCCAGGCTCGCTCGGCTGCGCGGCGGAAGGCAAGTACCGTTTCGCCGTGGCGACCTTCGCCCCGGGCGAATCGGCGGCATACGTTTACCCGGGCATGCTTGGAGCCTACGATCCCGTGGGCAGCACGACATTTGACGCCGTCGTCGCCTTGAACAAGCAACAACAGCTAGGCGTATGCCTCATGCCCGACCCATCGACCCGCCTGTCATGCGCCCTCATCACGGCGGACTCGGTCGGGGCCGTCTCAGTGTCCAATCTCGACACCTCAAGCACATTGGTGATTGCCGAGATCGTCGAGCTCAGACCGCAACCGGAGTGCAACGCCTGTTGGAACCTCCGCTGAGTTGCCGGCCCCTCCTCGGGGCCGGTTATCTTCTACCCGATGTTCGACTGGAACGGCCTCGAGGCGGCTCTGTCGGCCGCCGGCGCCTCGGGCGGCAGCGCCCCCATCCCGTCAGCCGTAGTCATAGACGGTCACCTCGACATCCCGCTCACAGAGCGTGCGGACAACGATAGGCTCGATCCGATCCCATGTGCCGCCCGCGAGCCCGCACCCGATCCGGGGCATGTGCACCGAGGCACCCAGCTCCAATGCCTTGTCCGCCAACGTGTTCAGGCATTGCTCGATCGCCTCGTAGCGGATCGGCGGCCCGGCGCTGGTCGCCCTCATGTCGTGCTGGCCGACCATGTTGGCGACCCAGAGGTCGGGCTCCACCCGCACCAGGCACACCGCGCCCAGCCCGAAGTCGTTGTCCGCGCGCTCCCGATGCCACTCGCGATAGTCGCGCTCGGGCTCCATCCACCGCCTCGAGACGGCGACGACGAACCCCTTGCCCCAGCCGCCGACGTCGTTGCAGACATGGGCAACGATCTTCGGCCCTTGAGCCTGGGGCTTGGTCGCGTCGCCCTTGAGGATCCTCAGCGCTGTCACGCTCGAAGCATCCCACCCGGGTACGACAAACCGACCCGCTAGCGCGCGGGCACCAGCACGATCTCATACTCGGGCGCCGTTGGCGGTATCCCGGTGGCGAAATGCGTGTTCACCGCGGCCAGGATGTTGCCGAACAGGGCGCCGGTCGAGGGTTCGTGGAACAGGGTGCTGGTGATGACGCCCACGACCTCGCCGCTGCTGAGGTCCGGCGCGAGCCGGATCCGGCTGACCTGGTTGGAGAAGTTCTGTATCGCCCACAGCTGGTGGCCCCTGAGCACCAGCCCGTCGACGTTCGGGACGCTGATCCCCTCGATGAGGGCGCTGGCCCCCGTGTCCGGGTCGACGGTGTAAAGCTGACCGTTGCCGCTGTGCGCGACGATCAGCGTCTGGCCGTTGGGCGTGGCCTGGATACCGTTGAGGTTGAAGGCGTCTCCCACATCGGCGGCCGGTCCGCTCAGCTCAAGCGGGGTGAACTCGCCAAGGGTGCTGTCGATCGGCACGAAGTAGAGCCGAGCCTGGAGGCTGTCGGTGAACCAGGCGCCGGCCCGGGTGATCACGACATCGTTGATGAACGAGGTACCGGCCGCACCGAACTGGAACGTGGCGACCGTGGACTTGTCCGTCGTGTCGTAAACATAGCCCTGCCCGGTCATGCCGCCGGCCACGAAAAGCAGGTTGTTGCGGCCGTCAAAGGCCATGCCCACCGCCTGCCGGCCGTCGGGCACGTCGATGAAAAGCTCGGCGGTCCGGGCCCTGACATCGCCCGTGTAGATGTTGCCGGCGAACAGATCCCCCGCGTAGAAGGTGTTTCCGCGCCCCTTGGCGATGCCCTCCGCCGAGGTCGCCCCGGGCAGCACGATCGCCACCTCGGTCGCCCGGCCCATACCCCGCTTGGCCGCGGCGGCCGGCGCCGGAATCGCCATGCCGGTCAATAGAATAAGCGGCAGTACCGCCCACCGTCTCCAGGCTGTGCTCTGCATATCTTTTCCTTATGTGTACCGAAGAGGATCCCCCCAATCGGCTAACGCGCTCAACGAATGCCTGGTTGCGGGCGGGTGTAGCGGTGCTTGACGCCGGGCGGGAAGTCCCGCGGGTCGCCGGCGGGGCGCAGCTCGATCCGAGGGGTCTGGTACTCGTCGGGCACGTAGTGAGCGAACTCGCTGTTGAGCCGGGACAGCGCCGCGCGGATCGACTCGGCCACAACCGGTTCGTAGCCGGGGTCGGGGTCCACGCCGGGCGCGAGCTCCACGGTGATGGATAGGTGGCGGTCGCGGTCGGCGTCCTCGATGACCTCCAGCACGAACTTTCCGGTCACCCACTCGCTGACCGGCGGCCGCTCCAGGCCGACGGTGACATTCTCCGGGTAGATGTTGGCGCCGAAGAAGGAGACGGTGAACAGCGACCGCCCGAACACATAGACGAACGGCTGCCGCCGCACCACCGTGGCGACCCGGTCGAGCTCGGCGAGCGGGTCGAAGCCATGACGGGCGCAGAACGCGAGCATCTCGTCGTAGCCGACCAGACCGCCCTCGTCGGCGATGTGGTACCGCACCAGCGGCACGCTGCCGTCGGCGGTGAACAGCAAGGTGCCGTCCTGGGTCTCGAAATAGCGCCCGGCCGGGTCGTACTGCGCGAGCGTCGGCAGCCGGTCCTGACCGAACAGTTCCCGCGCGGCCGCCGGTGTGCCATCCAGAAACCGCCGCACCGCGATACTCAGCGGCGTCTCCGTGCCCAGGACACCGGCGTCGGCTGTGCCGTACAGGGAGGCCGAGTCCAGCCGCGGATCGGTCATGCCGGTCCGGCTGCCGACCAGGTCACGCCATTGTTCGCTGAACACTTCGCCGGCGAGAATAAGCTTTATATGGTACCGGTTCCAGCCGACACCCCGGGCAAGTCCGGTGTCGATGACGTTCTTGAGGAAGGGCGGATAACCCAGCAGCACCACCTGGTCCACGTACGGACCCAGCTCGGGCAAGACGCGCAGGATCTCATCGATGTTGTTTCCCGGCGTGACCACCGTGATCGGGTACCCCTTGGCGGCGAGATGCCGGCAGCAGGCCGCGGTGTACATGCCGCCGACCCAGCTGCCCAGGGCGAAGCACACCACGGCCAGCGTGCGCCGCTCGGCGGCGCGGAAGCTGTCGTGGAAGACCTGCTCGAACCGGGCCGCGACGGCGCGCTCGTCAAGCACCGACCGCGGCCACACGGTCGGCGTGCCGGAGGAACCGGACGACACCGCCACCATGTCACAGGCGTCCAGCCGTCCGCCCCGGCACAACTGCGGCAAAAGATATCGGCGTTGGTAATTGTCTTTGGTGAGCATCGGTACGCTCGAGAAATCCGACACCTCCCGCACCGCCTCCGGGTCGACGCCTTGAGCCTTCAGGAAGGCGGCGTATGCCGGAACGTTGGCCGCGGCGTCGTGAAACAGTGCGAGCGCGCGTCGCCCGGCGGTTTCAGGATCGTCGGCCCGGCCGGGCGCAGCCTCGTAGAACTCCCGCATCCCGGCCAGGACCCGGCCGGGCCGATCGCCGTCTCGCATATCGCGGCTCCCCACCCATCAACCGTCGGTCCCGGCCGATCCGGGACCGGCTTCGCATGTGGACAATCTAGGCGGGCGGGAGGACGTACGCGCCATAGCCCATAAGATTCATAGATATACCTATAATGTTTCGATGTCGCGGCTGCGGGCCGAGGGCAAGAACGGGTACGCCGACCAGGACGGCCCTTACGGCAACGGCACCCCGGTGCTCAACGCGGCCCGCGTCATCGGCGACGAGCCGTTCATCGTGGTCTGCGGCGATGACGTCTTCACCTCCTCCGTGCCGCGCGCCCGCCAGCTGGTCGAGGCGTACGAGGCCACCCACGCGCCCGTCATCGGGTTGATGACCGTTGCGCCGGAAGAGGTTTCGCGTTACGGCATGGCCATGGTGAACGAGGACAGCGGCGGACCTACGGTGCGGGTGACCGGCCTGGTGGAAAAGCCGGCGTCCGACCTGACACCGTCGCTTTACGCTTCGATCGGCGGGTACGTCGTGACGCCGACCATCGTCGACAATCTGCGCAACCGGGTGAAAACCCACTCCCGCGCCGACGGCGAGATCTACCTGTCGGCGGCCGTCGACGAGTGTGCCCGCACCGGGCGCCTCTATGGCCGGATCATCGACGCGACCTGGTGGGACACGGGCAACCCGACGGGCTACCTGCGGGCGCAGGTCGCCGCCGCGCTGAAGCATCCGGAGTTCGGCCCCGCGATCCGGCAGTTGCTCACCGAGTGACGCGGCTATGCCGGGTGAGTATGCGCGGGGTTTCATGTTGATGTTTCCCGGGTACCCGTAAGGCAAGAGGGGATGCCATCCGGAAGAAGCCCCATGACCAGACTGTTTGAAACAGCTGAAATCGATTCCACCCACCATATCCTGTCCAATCTCTACCGCGTCCGGCGGTTCCACGTTCCCGGCGGCAATGCCTTTCTGCGGATCAGCCAGGACATAATTGGACCCGTTCAGCTGCACCACGTCACGTTCAAGATGAATTGCGAAACCAGAGGCGATCCGTTGGGCGTGCTGTACTTCGGCCACGTCATCGATGGATCGGTCACCCTCCACCACGGCCGTGACAGCCGCACACATATCACCGGCGATGTGTTTCTGGCCTCCCAGCCCGACATTCCCACCCATGCCAGCATCGATAGCCTCGAGGTCGAATGCGTCGGCATCGACCCGACCGTTCTCCTTCAGGTCGCCGATGGCAATCCGGCCGGACCCGCCAAGCCGATCCGGTTCACCGGCTTTCACCCGGTCACATCACATGACGCCAAGGTCTGGCTCAGAACCCACGCCTATGTCCGCGACACCTTCGACGGAGGCATGGCCGCCACGCCGCCACTTCTGGCGGCCAACATCGGCCGGCTGCTGGCCGCGACGGCGCTGAGCACCTTTCCCAACAACGCCCGGTTCGACCTCACCATCGAAGACCGCCACGACGCGCATCCCACGACATTGCGACGCGCGGTCAGCTTCATCGAGGGCAACGCCCACCGCGACATCAGCCCGGCCGACATCGCCGCCGTGGCCCACGTCACCATCCGCGCCCTGCAACTGGCCTTCCGCCGCCATCTGGACACCACACCCACCGCCTATGTGCGCCGGGTCCGCCTCGCCTACGCCCACCACGAGCTGCTCGCGGCAAACCCCCGCACCACCACCGTCAGTGATGTCGCCGCCCGCTGGGGATTCGCCAGCCACAGCCGGTTTGCCGCCCACTACCGCACCGCCTATGGCACGACGCCCTCTCATACCCTGCAGCGGCGATAACGGGCGTCGGGCTCTCAGCCGTCCGATTGCTCCGTGCCGTCCCAGAGCGGGAGGCCGATGTGCAGCGCCCGCAGAATCAGCGCCGCCGTGGCGGCCGCGTTGACAAGGTTCAACCTACGGCCCCTGGACTCGGCCAGCCGCTGGTTGCGCAGCAGCGTGTGGATGACGCTGGCGTCAATGAACGTCACCTCGCTGAGGTCGACGATGACCTGCCCATAGCCGCTGATGACCGCATCGTGGATCGCGGTGTCGAGCTCCCGCCGGTTGGCCAGGTCAAACTCCCCACGCGGGCGCAGGACGGCCGTGTCACCGCTGACGGCGGCGGGCGGCACTGTGGCCAGCCGCTCGTCGAACTCGTGGTCTAAGCAGCGTTGGGAGGCACCCAGGTCAGGGCCGGTCATCAACAACCCCCGGCAGGGGAAAGGTAGCCCGGTTGGGCGGCCGGGCCGCGGGCGGATGAGAAACTCACCTCAGGCTGCCAGTGGCAAGCTATAGCGACTACGCCAGGAACGAAGACGCGTGCGGTGTCTAGCCGGAATACGAAAGTCGAGGTTAGCCGGTGGCGATTGTGGGTAGCCGACGATCGGCGGCGGCCGGTCCGGCTGGTCTGGGGGATTGTGCGCCGGACGCCGGCCGTCGCCGGTAGACAAGGCGCCGGCCGTTCACGAACGCCGACCGCACCGTCCACATAGGACTTACCGGCCACAATTCCGGGTTGGGATCGTTGCGGCGCCGCGTCCGTCACCGGCTTGCCGTGATCGAATTTGCGCCGGCCATTCTACCCCCCTCGCCTTAATTCACATTCGATTCAGCGGTACCCCGCCCGCCCCGCCCAAAGCGGCTGTGGACGTGACTGCACACCCGGCAAGCGGGGTATAGCGGGCAGGTCAACAGTTGGGGGTAGTTGGGGGGTGCAGCCATGCAACCAGACGAGGAACGGATACTTTCCGCTGACGGCTCGTTCCCGCCGGAGGACGACACGTTCGAGCGTCAGCCGGCCGATGAGGGTATCGACGATCCCGACACGGAGCGCCCGTCCGATCTCGCGGAGGACCCGGACGACGAAGATTATTACGCCGAGCCGCTTTAGAGCCGCTTTAGCGGTTATCCCGCGACGAATTTGGGTAGGGCTGGTCGGCGGCGGCCACCGCGGCGCGTGGTTGGCGGCCTTTGGCGCCCGAGGTGGCCGCCGCATCCAACTCCACATTCAGACAGTTCGCTACAGGATTCGCTACAGGATGGGTCTGCCGCCCGTGACCGGAATCAAAGCGCCGGACATGTAGCTGGCCTCGTCCGAGGCGAGCAACACATACGCCGGGGCGACCTCTTTGGGCTGCCCCGGCCGCCCCATCGGGGTGTTCTTGCCGAACTCGGCCACGTGCTCGGGGGGCATCGTCGAGGGGATCAACGGCGTCCAGATCGGTCCCGGAGCGACCGCGTTGACCCGGATACCGCGATCGGCCAGCAGCTGCGCCAGCCCCGCGGTGAAGTTGGCGATCGCGCCTTTCGTGGTGGCGTACGGCAGCAGGGTCGGCCGCGGCATGTCCGAGTTGATGGAGCTGGTGTTGATGATCGACCCACCCGCGCCCATGTGCGGCAGGCACGCCTTGGCCAGCCGGAACATCGCGGTGATGTTGATCTCGAAGGTGCGGACCCACTCCTCGTCGGTGATCTCTTCGAGGCTTTCGTGGGTCATCTGGTACGCGGCGTTGTTGACCAGAACGTCGATGTGCCCGAACTCGTGCGCGGCCTTGTCCGCGATCGCCTGACACTGCTTGAGTTCGGCGATATCGCCGGGCATCAGCACCGCCTTGCGGCCGGCCGCCG
>Ga0075428_100001349_pt1 | contig 26041 bp, 14 predicted proteins | sample RhiMetdeltSRZDD2_FD_75291 | JGI IMG/M metagenome (GOLD analysis project Ga0075428, IMG submission 75291) | Populus rhizosphere microbial communities from Tennessee, USA - Rhizosphere MetaG P. deltoides SRZDD2 | ecosystem: Host-associated > Plants > Roots > Rhizosphere > Soil | place: USA... | reverse complement strand
CTCGAGTACGTCGTGCAGGCGACGAACATCGGTGCCGTGCCCGCGTACAACGTCATCGTCCGCGACGATCTCGACGCGACGCCGGGCCAGCTGCAGTACGTGGCCGGATCCGCGACCTTGAACGCCTCGGCGAACGGCGTCGCCGTCACCGGCCAGCTGCTCGAGGGCAATTACTCGACGGTCTACGGACCGTTGCTACCCGGACGCACCGTCACGCTGCGCTTCCGCGCGACGCTGTATCAAACGCTCGCGATCGGCACGCGCGTGACGAACACCGGCACGGTCTACTGGAACGATCCCGTGCAGCAAGCGAGCGCGAGCGTCGCAATCGACGTCGGCGGCATTCCTGGAGTTGGGCTCATCAACGGCCGCGCCTGGCACGACGCTGACTTCGACAACGTGTTCGATGCGAACGAGCAGCCGCTCGCCGGCTGGGACGTCGAGCTGTACTTGAACGGCGCAGTCTCGCACACGGCGCGCACGGCCGCCGACGGCGTCTACCGCATGAGCGGCGTCGAGCCGAACTATCTGACGACCGACACCTACGAGCTGCGCTTCCGCCGGCCCGGTGCCGGGCCGACGACGGCGCTGCTCGGCCAGGCCGACTCGGCGTTCACGAACGGTCTGCAGCGCATCAGCGACATCGTCGTGCTGTCGGGCAGCAACCTGCAGAACCTGAACCTGCCGATCGACCCGAACGGCATCGTTTACGACGCGATGTCGCGAGGGACGATTCCGGGTGCGACCGTGACGCTCGCGAGCGCCAGCGGCGTACCGCTGCCGTCCGCGTGCTTCTACGACCCCAATCAGCAAAGCCAGATCACGCTCGCCGACGGCTGGTACAAGTTTGATCTCAGCTTCGCCGATCCCGCGTGCCCGAGCGGCGGCAGCTACCTGCTGCAAGTCGCGCCGCCGTCGTCGCGGTGGCTGCCGGGCGTCTCGACGATGATCCCGCCGCAGTCGTCGGCGACGACGGCGCCGTTCATCGTGCCGTCGTGCCCGACGTCGATCGACGATGCCGTGCCGGCGACGGCGCAGTTCTGCGAGGCGACGCCCTCGGAGCTTCAGCCGGCGGCCTCCGCGGCCCCTGGCACGGCCGGCACGACGTACTACTTGAACATGACATTCGACGCGAGCCTTGTGCCGGGGTCGGCGCAGATCTTCAACAACCACATCCCGCTCGATCTCGATCTCGACCAGTCGGTGACGATCACGAAGACGACGCCGATGGTCAATGTCGCGCGCGGCCAGCTCGTGCCGTACGTGATCACGCTCGCCAACGGTGTCGGCGTGGATCTGTCGAACGTCACCGTCGTCGACCGCTTCCCGGCCGGTTTCCGCTACGTCGAGAACTCGGCGCGACTCGACGGCGAGCCGCGCGAGCCCATCGTGACGGGCCGCGAGCTCTCGTGGCCGGGTCTGACCGTGACGACGGACGGCCGCCACACGTTGATGCTGGTGCTCGCCGTGGGCTCCGGCGTCGGAGAGGGCGAGTTCGTCAACCACGCGCAGGCGCTGAGCTCGTTCACCGGCAACCCGCTCTCGGGCGAGGCGTCCGCGACGGTGCGCATCGTTCCCGATCCCGCGCTCGACTGCACCGACGTCATCGGCAAGGTCTTCGACGACGCGAATCGCAACGGCCTGCAAGACGAAGGCGAGAAGGGCATTCCGCAGGTGCGTCTCGCGACCGCGCGCGGCTTGCTCGCGACGACGGACCAGTTCGGCCGCTTCCACATCACGTGCGCGATCACGCCGCACGAGGGCCGAGGCACCAACTTCGTGCTCAAGCTCGACGACCGTACGTTGCCGAGCGGTTTCCGCGCCTCGACGAGCAACTTGCAAGTGCAGCGCGCGACGCGCGGTAAGGCGCTCGAATTCAACTTCGGCGCTTCGATCCATCGCGTCATCGGCCTCGACCTTGCGGATCCGGTGTTCGAGCCGGGCACGACCGAGATCCGCCCGATCTGGCTTCCGCGGCTCGAGTTGCTGATGACGGAGCTGCGCGCCGCGCCGGCGGTGCTACGTCTCTCGTATCTCGCGGACCTCGAGGAGCCGCAGCTCGTCGACGCGCGCCTGAAGGTGCTGCGCGAGCAGATCGATACCGCGTGGCAAGCCACCGAGGGCGGTCCGACCTACAAGCTCGCGATCGAGCCCGAAATCTTCTGGCGCCGCGGCGAGCCGCCCGGCGCGCGTGAGCGGCGCAAGGGAGAGGGCCAATGACGGCGCTCCCCGCAACGACCCGCACGCGAAATCGTGGACGGCGCAAACGTGACGCGGCACGGAACGTTATGTCCATTCCGCGCACGACGTCACGCGCTGTTATGTCTATTCCGTGCACGCGTCACAAATTTGCGTCGAAATGTGACGCGCTTCGGCACTCGTGTGGAACGCTTTCGTCGATAGTTCGTAGCGATTCAGACAAAGGCAAAACCACCGAAAGGTGGCGACGCAAAGTCTCCGGTCTAACGAGCCCCTTCATTGTTCGCGGGCTCCACGACAGCGGGACCGCCAGAATCCCCGGCCAGCACATCGGCCGAGTCGGTTCGCGTGGCTATGCCGTCGTCACCATTCGTGTGCAACGAGGCGGCATGGGCCTGGGCGATGCGATCACCGCGACGGTTCTCTGCAGGGGTCACGGCCTGCTGTCGCGGCACGCATTGGTTTCCGCAATCGCCGCGCTCGTTCTCAGCGGGACGGCGTCGGCGGCCGAGATCACTTACTCATCCGTCAGTGGAGTTTGGCACGACCCGACGGACAACCTCCCGGGAAGTCAGCCGGGCGATCCCGTCATCACGAACGGTACGCCGACGTCGATCATCCGCTGGGGCGACACGACCGGCACGCCGCAGAGCGGCTATGACTTCACGGCCACGCTGCCGCCGCCGTTCGCGTTGCCGGGGCCCATCCCGTTCTTCTCTCTCGGGTCGTTCACGCACCGGAACTACGCGGTCGACGATCCTTCGCTGACGTCGGTGCAGCTCGACGTCGTCCTCGTGATCAGCGTGGACGGCGTCCCGCGTCCGCCGTTGACCTTCACGTTCACGTTCAACCACGAGGAAACCCCGAACAACCAGAACCCGTGTCCCTATCCGACACCGCCCGGAGAGGGATGCACGGACCGCGTGACGATCGTCGCGTCGCCCACGCCCACGACGTTCAACGTCGATGGAATCGATTACACGTTGCAGATGAGCTTTCTCAACAACGGCAATCCGATCTCCGAGTTCATCACGAGAGAGGGCGGCACCATCAACAGCTCGGGCCTCGTCGGCGAATTCGTGTTGCCGCCGATCCCGCCCGGCACGCCGGAGCTCACGGTCGACAAGTCTGGCCCGGCGACGATGAATCCGGCGGAGTACAGCGATTTCACTCTCGACGTGCGGAACGCGGGGACCCTCGACGCGTACAACGTGACGCTGCTCGATCGGCTGCCCGACGGTCCGACCGGCGGGATGTGCGACACCACGCCGCAAATCACGAGCGCGCGCGTGTTCGCGGCCGACGGCGTGACGCCGGTGCCGGGGAAGGGTCCTCTCGTGCAGGGGACGGACTACTCGTTCGCCTACAACGGGGCCGCGTGCGAGCTCACGCTCCAGACTCTGACCGCCGCTTCGGTGATCGACGTAGGCGAACGCCTGATCGTCGCGTATCGCACGCAGCTCGATTCCGGCACTCAGTACAACACCCCACTGACGAACGTCGCCGGCGCGACGCAGTGGTACAACGCACCTTCCTGGCACCCGCTCCGCACGACCTACACGCGCACTCTCACCAACGGCACCGTGGGCGTCGTCGACCACGAGGACGCGCATACCGTCACGGTCGTGGCGCTGCAGTACGCTGACAAGGCGGCCGTGCTGCAAGTCGATTCGATGTCCCCCGGCATCGTCGATGCGGGCGACGTGCTGCGCTACACGATCAGGGTCTACAACAACGGCAGTCTGCCGCTCACGCAGGCCGTACTGCGCGACGCGGTGCCCGCGAACACGACCTACGTCGCCGATTCGATGACGCTGAACGGCCTGCCCGTCGGCCGGCCCGACGGCGGCGTGTCGCCGCTCGTCGCGGGCGTCGACGTGAGCTCATCGAACTTGACGCCGCCCATCCCAAGCGCCGGCGCAGGCACGCTGTCGCCCGGCCAGTCGGCCATCGTGCAGTTCGATTTGCGCGTGAACGACGGCGTGCCGCCCGGCACGGTGATCGCGAACCAGGCGCTCGTCGACACGGCCGAGCTCCCGAACCTGTTGACGGATGGCGACGGCAATCCCGCGACCGGGCCCGAGCCGACCGTCGTCGTCGTCGGCAACTTGCAGGAAGTGCGCATCACGAAGGACGTTTCCGTCGTCGGCGGCGGGCCGGCGCTCGCGGGCGCCACGCTCGAGTACGTCGTGCAGGCCACGAACGTCGGCACCGTGCCGGCTTATCAAGTCGTGATTCGCGACGACATCGCGGTGCCGATGCCTGCCTATCTCGCGCTCGTCGATCAGTCATGGTCGCTGAACGGCGCGACGACGGGCATCACGGTCACAGGCACACTGTTGACTGCCGACTACTCGACGACCTACGGCGCCCTGCAGCCGGGGCGCACGGCCACGATGCGTTTCCGCGCGGTGCTGGACGCGAATCTCGTCGCGGGCACGCGCGTGACGAACACCGGCACGGTCTATTGGAACGATCCGGTGCAGCAGGCGAGCGCGACCGTTGCGACCGACGTGGGCGGCATCCCGGGAGTGGGGCTCATCAACGGCCGCGTCTGGCACGACGCGGACTTCGACAACGTGTTCGATGCGAACGAGCAACCGCTCGCCGACTGGGACGTCGAGCTGTACTTGAACGGCGCGGTCACGAACACGGCGCGCACGGCGGGCGACGGCGTGTACCGCATGAGCGGCGTCGAGCCGAACTACCTGACGACCGACACTTACGAGCTGCGCTTCCGCCGGCCCGGTGCAGGCGCGACGACGGCGTTGCTCGGCCGCGCGGACTCCGAGTTCACGAACGATCTACAACGGATCGCGGACATCGTGGTGCTGTCGGGCAGCAACCTGCAGAACCTGAACCTGCCGATCGATCCGAACGGCATCATTTACGACGCGTTGTCGCGCGCGCCGATTCGGGGCGCGACCGTGACGCTTGCGAGCGCGAGCGGCGCCGCGCTGCCGTCGTCGTGCTTCTACGACCCCAATCAGCAGAGCCAGATCACGCTCGCCGACGGGTGGTACAAGTTCGATCTGAGCTTCGCTGATCCCGCGTGCCCGAGCGGCGGCAGCTATCTGCTGCAAGTCACGCCGCCGTCGTCGCGCTACCTGCCCGGCGTGTCCGAGCTCATTCCGCCGACGTCGAGCGCCGCGACGGCCGCGTTCATCGTGCCGTCGTGCCCGACGTCGGTCGACGACGCCGTGCCGGCGACCGCGCAGTACTGCGAGGCGACGCCGTCGGAGATTCAGCCGCCCGCGTCGGCGGCTCCGAGCGGCACGACCTACTATTTGTACCTGACGTTCGACTCGAGCCTCGTGCCGGGCTCGAGCCAGATCTTCAACAACCACATTCCGCTCGATCTCGACCTCGACGAGTCGGTGACGATCACGAAGACGACGCCGATGGTCAACGTCGTGCGCGGTCAGCTCGTGCCGTACGTCATCACGGTCGCGAACGGGATTGCGGTCAACCTCACGGACGTCACAGTGATCGACCGCTTCCCTGCCGGTTTCCGCTACGTCGAAGGCTCGGCTCGGCTCGACGGCGAGCCGCGTGAGCCGATCGTCGCGGGCCGCGAGCTCGCGTGGACCGGCCTCGAGATAACGCCCGACCGGCGGCACGAGCTGGTGCTGGTGCTCGCCGTGGGCTCGGGTGTCGGCGAGGGCGAGTTCGTCAACCACGCGCAAGCGCTGAGCGCGTTGACGGGCCGCGCAATGTCGGGCGAGGCGTCGGCGACGGTGCGCATCGTTCCCGATCCCGCGCTCGACTGCACCGACGTCATCGGCAAGGTGTTCGACGACGCGAACCGCAACGGCCTTCAGGACGAAGGCGAGCACGGTATTCCGCAAGTGCGCTTGGCCACAGCGCGCGGCTTGCTCGCGACGACGGATCAGTTCGGGCGCTTCCACATCACCTGTGCGATCACGCCGCACGAGGGCCGCGGCACGAACTTCGTGCTCAAGCTCGACGATCGAACGTTGCCGAGCGGCTTCCGCGCCTCGACGAGCAACCTGCAAGTGCAGCGTGCGACGCGCGGTAAGGCGCTCGAGTTCAACTTCGGCGCTTCGATCCATCGCGTCATCGGCCTCGATCTCGCCGATGCGGTGTTCGAGCCCGGCACGACCGAGGTCCGGCCCATCTGGCTGCCGCGGCTCGAGCTGTTGATGACGGAGCTGCGCGCGGCGCCAGCGGTGCTGCGTCTCTCGTATCTCGCCGATCTAGAAGACCGACAGCTCGTTGACGCGCGCCTGAAGGTGCTGCGCGAGCAGATCGATACCGCGTGGCAAGCCACCGAGGGCGGTCCGAGCTACGAGCTCGCGATCGAGCCCGAGGTGTTCTGGCGCCGCGGCGAGGCGATTGATACGCGCGAGCGGCGCAGGGGAGAGCGCCAATGATGCGAACCGAGCGCATGACATGCGCGCTGCTCGCCGCCTTGCTCGCGAGCGCGACCGCGAACGCGCAACTGCTGCGCGAGCCGCCACGCGGCCAAGCGGTCGAGCGCCAATTGCCGGGCGATCGCACTTTCACGCAGTGGGCCCTCGATCCGAATGCCGTGAACACCACGGGCGGCGATCGCATGGAAGTGCGTGAGGTCGCGGCCGAGGAGCTCGAGACGGTCAAGCTCACGAACGTGGTTCCGCCGATCCACTTCGCGGTCGGCGTGGCCGAGATTCCGGACGCGACGGTGGTCGAGCTGCGCCGCATCCTCGACGGGATGCGCGCGCGGCGCAACGTGCGGTTGCACCTGGTCGGCCATGCCGACAACCAGCCGCTGTCCCCGGCGCTCGCCGCCGTATTCGGCGATAACGAAGGCTTGTCGCGCGAGCGCGCTGGTGAAGTCGCCGAGCTCTTGAAGGCCACGCTCGGGCTGCCCGGCGATGCGGTTTCCTACGAGTGGGCGGGCGATACGAAGCCGGTGGCGTCGAACGCGACGGAAGCCGGCCGCGCGCAAAACCGCCGCGTCGAGGTCGAGGTCTGGTACGACCAGGTCAAGCAAGGCACGGCGCTCGACGAGGTGCTCGTCAAGGAAGACTTCCAGCGCATCAAGGTCTGCCGGACGCAAGAGGTCTGTCGCCTCCGTTACATCGACGGCAACGAGCGCCGCACGCGCGTGCAGAACGTCGTGGCGCCGGTGCGCTTCGCCGAAGAGGCCGTCGAGGTCACGCCGACTTACGTCGAGCAGATTCGCGAAGCGGTCGCGGGTTTGAGCGATCGGCACAACGTGCTCGTGAAGTTCATTGGCTACACGGACGATGCGCCGCTGTCCGAGCGCAACGCGCGCATCTACGGCGACCAGGTCGGGTTGTCACGCGCGCAAGCGCGCCGCGTCGCGCTCGCCGTGCAGGAAGAGCTCGGGCTCGCGACGTCGGCCGTCGAGAGCGACGGCCGCGGCACCTCGAAGCCTCTCGGCTCGAACGCCACCGCGCAGGGGCGAGCGCTGAACCGCCGCGTCGAGGTCGAGTTCTGGTACGACGACCCGCTGCAGGATCTGCCCGACGAGCCGCAGCTCTGTCCAGTGCCCGGCAACGAGATGGTGACCCGCGTCTACGATCCGCCCTGGGGCGCGTTGCCTGAGATCCAGATCGAGAACGGCGAGCCGCAAGTTCCGGCCGGGTTGACGGGCCTCCTGCGCCGCGGGCTCACCGACATCGAAGGCAGGACGAATGCACGCCTGCGTTTCGTCGGCTACACGCGCAACGAGCGGCTCGAGCGGCGCACGACGCTGATCTACGGCGACGACGTCGGGCTGTCGGCTTCGCGCGCCCGCCGTGCGATGGACGCGATCGCGGCCGAGATGCAGCTTCCGCCTTCGCAGGTCGAGTTCGAGGGCCGCGGCTACGTCGTCTCCGACGACGTCGTCAACGCCGGCTTCATCCAAGGCGAGACGTCCCACGTCGTGGTGCAACTCGTCTACGACGAGGCCGCTCAGCTCGACGACTACGAGGGCGTGCAGATCACGCCGCTCACTCGCGAGCTCAAGCCCGAGAACGCGTTCGGCTTGAACTTGATGCGCATCACCGTCGACGGCGAGCCGATCGACGACAAGGGCCGCAGCTCGTCCGACATCCAGCGCTGCACCGACGTCGCGCTGCAGGGCGCCGACATCCAGTTCGGCTTCGACAACCTCGAGGCGGATCGGCGGCTCGCGGTTGCGGCGGATCCGCCGACGGTGGAGTTCTACCGAGCCAGCGGCGGCTGGGCCGCGGAGCCGGTGCGTTTCCGCTTGTATACGAACTACTCGCACTACATCGACCGAGTCGAAGTGCGCATTTTCGCGCCGGAGCAATCGCTCGAGGCCGAGCCGCTCGCGCTCGTCGTGTTCGGGCCCGACGGCTCGGGCGAGTGGCTGCCGGAGCCTTCGACGTTCGCGACCCCGGCGCGCGAGCTCAAGTACGTGCTGCGCGCGTACGGCGCCGGCGGTGCGTTTGACGAGACGGTGCCGCAGCCGCTGTGGATCGCGTATCGCGAGGTCGGCCCCGTGGCCGAGCAGCAGCTGCCGGCCCAGCAAAACGACGAGTCTTCTGGCGAGTCGCAGGAGGATCTCGATGCGCTGCTCGCCGAGACGGCGACGGCCGGCGCGCCGTACGTCGAGCTGCCCGAACCCGCGCCTGCCCCCGCGACGGTCGGATCCGGCACGGCGAACGTCGCGGCAACGGATGTTGCGACCGGAGAGGCGATTCCGGCGACGCAAGATCGTGCGCTGCGCGAGGCGTATGGCGAAAACAACATCGGTCTCCGTAACATCGAGGTCCACAGCGGCTCGGTCACGGTGCGCGGCAATGCGATCCCGCCGGGTCACCAGGTCTACGTGGCCGGTCACGCCGTGCCGGTGGCCGAGGACGGCAGCTTCGTCGCGCAGGAGATCCTGCCGTCGGGCGTGCACACGGTCGAGGTGGCCGTGCTCGACGCGCAAGGCAACGGCGAGCTGTACTTGCGCGACATCGAGCTGCAGCAGAAGGACTGGTTCTACGTCGGCATGGCGGACGTCACGCTGTCGAGCAACGACTCGAACGGTCCGATCGAGCTGCTGCAAGGCGAGAACAACGACATCGACATCGATTCGTCCGCCGACGCGCGGCTCGCGTTCTACGTCAACGGCAAGTTCAACGACGACTGGCGCCTGACCGCGAGCGCGGACACGCGCGATGGGCCGATCGACGAGCTCTTCAGCAACTTCCTCGATAAGTCGCCCGAGTCGCTGTTCCGCCGCATCGATCCGGACTATCACTTCCCGACCTTCGGCGACGACGGCACGGTCGAGGAGATGGCGCCGACGCTCGGCAAGTTCTACGTGAAGGTCGGCAAAGACCAGAGCTATGGCGAGTGGGGCAACTTCCACATCGGCTACATGAACAACGAGCTCGCGCAGGTCGACCGCGGGCTATACGGCGCTAACGTGCACTACGAATCGCAGCGCGCGACGAGCTTCGGCGAGCGGCGCTTCGCCGTCGACGGCTTTACAGCGGAGCCGGGCACCATCGCGAGCCGCGAGGAGTTCCGCGGCACGGGCGGCTCGCTGTACTTCCTGCAGCGTCAGGATCTGCTGACGGGCTCCGAACGCGTGCGCATCGAGTATCGCGATCGCGCGTCGGGCCTCGTCACGGGCGTCCAGAACCTCTCGCCCGCTATCGACTACGACGTCGATTACCTGCAAGGCCGCCTCTTGCTCACGGAGCCGCTGAGCGCGACGCGCAACGACGATCTCTTGGTGCGCGACGGCGCGATCCAGGGAGACGAGGCGTGGCTCGTGGTGCGCTACGAGTACACGCCGGGCTTCGAAGATCTCGACGCGCTATCGACCGGCGCGCAGGGTCACTACTGGTTCGGCGAGCGCGTAAAAGTCGGCCTCACCGCGAACGCGAACGACGAGGGCGACGTCGACAGCGGCCTCGAGGCCGCGGACGTGACGGTACGCATCAACTCCGACTCGTGGTTCAAGTTGCAGGGCGCGCAGACCGAGGGCTTCATCTCGAGCGTTCAGCGTTCCGACGACGGCGGCTTCGGCTTCGCGGGCTACGACAGCACGTCGTTCGCGAATGCGGATGCCGGCGGTTATCGCGCCGACTTGAGCTTGGGTGTCGGTGACTTGTTCACCGGCGGGCGCGGCCGCGTCACGGTCTATACGCAGGAGTTGGATGGCGGCTACTCGGCGCCGGGCCTGCAGACGACGACGGACATGCAGAACTACGGCGCCACGTTCCAGATGCCGGTGACGGAGCGGCTCTCGCTGCGCGCGAAGACCGATGAGCGCAGCGCCGAGCTCGGGCTCACCGCGAGCGCGACCGAAGTCAACGTTGCGTACGAGCTCAACGACAACTGGGGCGTCGCCACCGGCGTGCGCCGCGATGAACGGAGCGACGATTCTCCGGTCGTGCCGCTGACGCAAGAGCAGGGCGAGCGCACGGACGCGGTCGTGCAAGTTGGTTACGACTCGAAGGGACGCTGGAGCGCCTACGGCTTCGTGCAGGACACGGTGGCCGTCGACGGCAACCGCGAGGAGAACGGCCGCATCGGCACCGGCGGCTCGTATCGGATCTCCGAGCGCCTCAAAGTCGATGCCGAGGTCTCGAACGGCGACTTGGGCGCCGGCGGCAAGCTCGGCACGAGCTACATGCACAACGATCGCACGACGCTGTACATGAACTACGCGCTCGAGAACGAGCGCACCGACAACGGCATGCTCTCGACGCAAGGCAGCCAAGGCCACACCGTCGCGGGCGTCAAGACGCGGCTCTCCGACAGCACGAGCGTCTATCTCGAGGAGCGCTACCAGAACAGCGCCTTCACGTCGGGTCTCACGCACTCCACCGGCGTCAGCTTGGCGCCGACGGAGCGCATGAACCTCGCCGCGAGCACCGACTTTGGCACGCTGCGCGACGCGGTGACGGGCGCCGAGACGGACCGCACCGCCGCCGGCTTCCGGGTGGGCTATGGGTTCACCGCGCTGCAGTTCTCGAGCGGCGTCGAGTACCGGCACGACGACACCGAGCAGGCCGACCTCTCGTTCAATACGCGCGAGACCTGGTTGTTCCGCAACAACTTCAAGTGGCAGCTCTCGGAAGCGTCGCGCTTGCTCGGCAAGCTCAACTACTCGGAGAGCGTGAGCTCGCTCGGCGCGTTCTATGACGGCGGCTACACGGAGGCCGTGCTCGGCTACGCGTTCCGCCCGGTGCGCAACGATCGGCTGAACGCGTTGATCAAGTACACGTACTTCTACAACATTCCGACGACCGGTCAGCTCACGCAGAACAGCCTCGCCGCGTCGTTCATTCAGAAGAGCCACGTCGGTGCGATCGACTTGGACTATGACCTCACCTCGAAGTGGTCGATCGGCGGTAAGTACGCGCATCGACGCGGCGAATTGAGCTTGACCCGCGACAATCCGCTGTTCTTCGACAACACGGCCGACCTCTTCGTCGTGCGCACCGACTTCCGCTTCAAGAAGGACTGGGAAGGCCTGGTCGAAGTGCGCGCGTTGACGATGCCGGATCTCTCCGACAAGCGCACCGGCACGCTCGTCGTCGTCTCGCGCTACTTGAATCCGCACTTCAAGGTCGGCGTCGGCTACAACTTCACGGACTTCTCCGACGACCTCACCGACCTGAGCTACGACCACAAAGGCACGTTCTTGAGCCTCACCGGCGCGCTGTAAGAGCCGCCGTCCCGGTCGGCCGTAACGCCTGCAATTCCTGCCCGCGATTGCGCATCGCGAGATGCAGCGCTGCTCATGTTTCTCTCGTCTTTCTCCCAGCGATCACTCATGACTCGAGTGGCAGACGCTGGAACCATCCGTGTTACCAACCAATACCCGTGAGGAGTCCAACAAGTGAACAATAATAAAGCCCTCGCGGCCGTCCCGCGTTCGTTGACGCGAACGGCCATTGCCGGCGCCGTGGCGACCCTGTTGGCGGCCGGCTGGGTTGCCCCGGCTAGTGCCAACGTAGTGACCGAATGGAACGCGCTCGCCCTCGGTTGTATCGCGCGCGGCGGAGCCGCGAATGCCTTGGACGTCGCGCTAGTGCAGGCGGCCGTGCACGACGCCATCCAAGCCATCGAGCACCGCTACGAGCCGTACAAGAGCTCGCCGGGTGCGACGGGCAACGAGTCGAAGGCCGTCGCCGCTGCGGCAGCCGCGTATCGCGTGCTGTCCGACAACCGCATTTGCCCGCCTCCTACGGGATCGCCGCCAGCAGCGGACACCGTCCAGGCGACGCTCGACACGGCGTTCGCGCCGTACAAGTTCAGCAGCGACGCGGCGGCCCGCATCATCGGCGAGGCGGCCGGGGACGCCATGCTCGACGAATGGCGTGATGGCACCACGACGATCACGCTGCCCTACATCGGCAACACCGCTATCGGCCAATGGCGGCCGACGCCACCCAGTGAGCTGCCGATGAACCCCGTCTTCGTCGCGACGAAGAAGCCGTTCGTCATATCGAGCGTGGCGCAGTTTCGACCCGGCCCCGCGCCGGCGTTGACGAGCGCCGAGTACCTGAAGGACTACAACGAGGTGAAGGCGGTAGGCGGGATGACCTCGCACCCGCCGCTCGGTGCGTGTCCGGCGCCGGCTGCCACCGACATGGCGCGATTCTGGGGCGCCAACATTCCTGCGCAGTTCAACCAGGTCCTGCGCGACGTCGCCGTCGACCGGCAGCTCGGCCTTGGCGACACGGCGCGTTTGCTCGCGCTGGGTAACCTCGCATCTGCGGATGCCACCATCGTCGTTTGGGATACCAAGATTCACTACAACGTCTGGCGCCCCGTCACGGCGATTCAACTCGACGACGGCGTTCCTGCGACGCAGCGCGACGCAACCTGGAGGCCGTTTTACGATAGCGTGCTCGATCCCACCGTCCCGACCGGCCACTTCCCCGCCGGCTCGCAGACGCCGCCATATCCCGATTACCCGTCGGGCGCGAACGGCGTGTCGGGCGCGTTCACGACGATCCTGCAGCTCTTCTTCAAGACCGACAACATGCCCATCGCGATTTACAAGGGGTCCGCGCCCACGGTCGCGATCTGCACGAACCCGCGGCTCTATCGCAAGATCTCCGATGTGGCCGATGAAGTCGTCGAGGCGCGCATCCTGCTCGGCATTCACTTCCGTTTCGCAGATACCGTTGCGCGTACGATCGGCACCCGTGTCGCGGAGGACGTGTTCGCGAAGGCGTTGCAGCCCATTCGCGACGAGGACGATCACAACGGCAATCACGGTAACGGCAACGGCAACGGCAACAACGGCAACGGAAACGGCAATAAGAACTCGCAGCGCTAGATAGTTTTTACCCCGCAAACCGGCTCGATCGAGAGGCAGCGCCTCTCCTTCGAGCCGGTCTTTTTAGTTCTGACCCTCGTCGCGGTGCTGACGACGCTCTTCGCGCCGCTCGCGGCGTGACTGCTGGTGATCCTGCTCCGCATCCTTGGGCGGCTCCACCTGGTCGCCAAAGCGGCTCACGTCGCTCGCGACGTCGCGCAAGTTGATCGAGCCTTCTAGTGAGTGCGAGAACGCCGTGACAAAGGCGTTGCGCAAGAGATTGACGATCGTCGTCAGGACGTCGACCTTCGGATCCTCGAACTGGCCGCGCAGAGGAATCTGCGTCGCGACTTGTTGTTCCTGCTTGTTCTCGAGGATCTTCGCCGCGACGTTGACGAGCCCCTCCCATACTTTGCGGAGCGGTCCTTTCTCGTCCTCGTTCGCATCGGTGAACTTCGGATTCTCGAGAATGGGCCGGACGTAGCCTTCGAACTTGCCTTCGTAAGCGGCGAGCTCGGAGTACATCGAGAACACTCCATCCTCGGCGTCGACCTTCAAGAATTCGCGCAGCCACGGATTGACGTCGACGAGCCGCGCGCCTTCGATCGACATGTCGATGTCGAACGTCGGCGCCATCTCGTTGGGATCGATGCGTCCGGTTAGCGCGAGCGGCGCACTGCCCATAATGCCGCCGCGCACGTCGATCTCGGCGAACGCCGGCTCCTGGACGTCCTGTACGTTCGTGAGATTGCGCAGCCGCATCTGAAAGTCGCGGATCGTCAGCGAATCGTTCGTGCTGATGCCGGGCGCCCGGAACGTGACGAGGCCGTCGTGCGCCTCGACGACGTTGAGCCGGAACGGAAACAGATCGCGGATCTCCTGCGGCCAGTTGACGCCCGTGCCGAGCTGTTGCTGATCGTTCGACTGCCCCTGCACGAAGTTCAGCACCGGGTCGTGCATGACGACCTCGCCGACGGCTTGACCGTGGAACAACGCATTCCATTGCAGCGTGAGGTCCATGGCCGGCATCGCCGCGAACGGCGTCTCGGACTTCCCGTCGACTTTGACGATCGTGAGATCGCGCAACACGTAACCGCCCGCCAGCACGTGGAGGTCCACGCCGCTCACGGTGCCGCGGTATTCGCCCATCTCGGCGAGCGAGCGGTTCACGTAGCGCTCGACGAGCGTTGGCGCGGCGAGGCGTGCGGCGACGCCAATGATGACGAGAACGCCGATGACGATCGCGGCGAGGCGTAGTCCCTTACGCATGGGCTATCGGCTGCAAGCGCCGTGCCAGTGGGCCGCGGCCGTGGCACGGGACTTGCTTTGCCTCGGTCATGCTGAGGGCTGTGGGCGGCGTGCTTTGGACCGCCATCAACAGAATGTTCGAGGACGATGCGCTGCCGCTGGCGGCCGCGCTCGCGTACTACTCACTGCTGTCCATGGCACCGCTGTTGCTGGTGGCCGTCGCGCTGGCGGGCACATTCTTCGCCGACGGGCAGGTGCATGTGCAACTCGTCGAGCAGATGCGCCGGCTTACGGGCGAGGCCGGCGCGACTCTTACGCAGACCATCATCGCGAATACCGGCAGTGAAGGGCGAAGCGCATGGTCGCTTGCGCTCGGCGCGTTTCTGACGCTGCTCGGCGCGAGCGCCGTTTTCGGCCAACTGCAATACGCGTTGAACCGCGTCTGGCGCGTCAAGGCCGCGCCGCGCGCAGCGCTCATCCTGAATTTCATCAAGCAGCGAATCTTGTCGTTCGCGCTGGTTCTCTCCGTGGGCTTCTTGCTGATGGTGTCGTTGATCATCAGCGCCGTGCTCGGCACGCTGCACATGTATCTCGACGCACGCTTAGCCGACGCCGCGTTTTTCTGGAGCGGTCTCGACTTGGTTATTTCATTCACGCTGGCGACCGTGTTGATCGCGATGCTGTTCAAGTACTTGCCCGATGCTGAAATCGATTGGCGCGACACGTGGCTCGGCGCATTCATCACGGCCGGCCTGTTCATCGTCGGCAAGCAGGCCATCGGTCTCTATCTTGGGCAGACGACGGTAGCGTCGTCGTTCGGCGCCGCTGCGTCGGTCGTGATCTTCATGATCTGGGTGTACTACGCGGCGCTGATCCTGCTGTTCGGCGCCGAGATCACGCAGGCGGTGGCCGCGCGACGCGGCGCCGTCGTCGTCCCGACCGAGAACGCGAAGCCCGCGCCGGCACCCGCGGCGAAGAGCTAGTCCTTACTCGAAGCTGAAGATGTCGTCGCCCTTGGGCCGCTCCATGCGCGCTTCGTGATACTCCTGCCAGATCTGCGCCCACGGCCGGCCGTACATGTCGGGAACCTTGTACTCGACGACCGTGCCCGGCGACGCCGGCGCTGCACGGCCGTTCACTGGGTACATCTGCGGAATGCATTCGATAAATTGGAACGGGTCGCCTTCGTCGAAGCCGCTGATGCGCTGCAGATTGCGCACGATGCGGATCGGCTCAACGAGCGCTTCGGGATCGTAGAAGATGCCTTCTTGGTTCAGGCCGATCACGTTGCCGGCGGCATCGCGGTTCGGCGTGTAGATCTCGATCGTTTGCAGCTTGCTCGAGAACTCCGGGTTGCCGTGCACCTTCCAACCCTGGACGTTCGACGTCCAGGTCACGAGCACGTCGCCGTCCCAGAAGCCGATGGTCTCGCCGTACCAGCGCGGCACGTCGGCGCCGAGGCGCGGCGTTGCGCCGCGCAAATCGAACGAGCGGCCGACGTGCACGTTCGTGACGAAGTTGTCGGCGTCGCCGGCCATGATCTGCACGAGCTCGGGCGTCACGAGCACCGTGTGCGGCTGATTCGTGACGCCGTGATAGTGCCAGCGGCGCATGAACCCTTCGGGCCAGCAGTACTGCGCGGGCCATTGCGGCGCGTTGCTGACCGCGTCGTGATAGAGCTCCTCGACCATGCGCGCGCGGTACTCCGGAGTCAGCAACGACAGGATCGTCGACGCTTGGTTGTAGTACAGCTCGGCATACCAGTTTTGCCCGCGCGGCCACACGTAGCGGCCGTTGAGCTCGCCGGGCACGGTGGCGTAGGTGTGCTTCGTCGGGCCGCCGCGGCCGCGCGTCTCCGCGAGCAACGCTTCGTAGTGCTGCTGCGCCGTCGAGAAGCCGTACGGGCTCACGATCGAAGCGCGCGGATAGTCGCGATCGCAGTAGCCCCAGGCCGCAGTCCGCGGCGGATCGCGGCCGATCGACTCGACGCGGCCGTACGCGCCGCGCTGCGCTTCCACCGCCCACGGGCTGTTGCAGCGGAAGTAACGGGGGTCGCTCCAGAGTTGCTGGTCTTTGTAGAAGTCCTTCGTCGTGAACAAGTCGACGGGCAGCGCCTCGACGCCTTTGGGAGTCGCGCCGTCCCACGCCGAGCCTTCGTTGCGCTGCACGCGCGCGCCGTTCGCACTTTGGCGCTGCGGCCGCCACGGCCCGACGAGGCGGTCGTTGTCGGGATAGAGCTCGAGCCGCGCGCGATCGGTGACGGGATACTCGCCCGGAATCGCGGCGGCGAGCGGCGCGCCGCGGCCGACGCTCTTGAAGTCGATGCTCGCGGTTTGCTGCGCGTGCGCAGCGCTCGCGAAAAGAATGAGTGCCACCGCTGCGAGTTTTCGAGTTGCCACCGTCGTTGACCGTGAATGAGTTAGTCGCGAATCTACCACTCGGCTCCCGGTTCCGGGAGCGTCGGCGAAATGGGCGTAAACTGCTCGCATGCGCGAGCATAGCTCGGTCAAGTATTCGGGCCTGGTCGTCGTCGCATTGGCGCTCGCGAGCGGCTGTTCGCCTTCCGTGGAACCCGTGGTTCTCGAAACGCCCGTGCCGGTGAGCGCGGGATCCACGACGAATCCCGTTCCCGAGCCTACACCTGAGCCCGTGCTCGATCAGCCGCGCCATCGGTTAGTGGTGTCTGGGGGGCGGGTCCTGCGCACGACTGTGCTGGATGGCGACGATATCGGCGACGATATCGGCGATGTCCCCACTGCGGTCTTGCGCCGCCTCGTCTACCAGTGCAGCGACGAGGTCACTTTCGCGGTCCGCATCGCAGGGAACACACTCCAGGTCTTTCCACCCGGCATAGACAAGAGCTACGTCTCCTTGACCCGCACGTTCACCGAAGTCGGCGTGCGCTACGTGGCGATGGGCGCCGATTTTCGCGGCAACGGCGATCTTGCGACTCTGCAAATCGGCAGAGACCGCTATGTCGATTGCGTGTCGAACCCCGCTGCGCAGGTGTGGGGAACGGTGCAGCCGAGCGCGACTCGCTGAGCCATGCTCAAGAAGATCACGGTTGCCGCCGTTGTTGCGATCGCCGCCGTGTTGGCGCTACAGGTTTTGCTTCGCGAGGGATCACCGCCGCCGGTCGTCGAGCCCCCACGCACGGAGTTGCCCGCGCGCGATTCGAGCTCCGTGCGTGTGCCCGCGCAGCCGACGGAGCAGGCAGCGCGCGAGCGCCCCGTAGTGATCGCTCGAGCGGATGACGACACGCCCGCAGCAAACCCCCCGCCGCAGGCTTCGGCAGAACCCCCCACGGCTGCCGACGGCGCGCGCCGTTTCATGTTCGATTGCGGCAACGGCGTGACCTTCGCGGTGCGCACCGTTCCCGGCGAGGCGACGCTGTTCTCGCGGCAGGCGCTCGGTGCGGAGGTGATCAGGCTGCCGCAGGTGGCCGCGACCACCGGTGTGCGTTACGCCGACGGCAGCGTCAGCTACACGAGCAGAGGCGGGCTCGCGACGTTCGAGATTCGCGAGCGCACGTTCGCCGATTGCACGTCGAATCCCGGCGCGGCCGAGACAGCCGAGGCGCGCCGGCGCGGCGCGACGTTCCGCGCGTACGGCCACCAACCGAACTGGCTGCTCGAGATCTCGCGCGACAGCATCGAGCTTGCAACGGAGCTCGGCGCGCGGCGTGTCGAGTTTCCGTATCGTGCGCCGACCGTCGCCGGCACGCGGACGACGTATCGTAGCTTCGTCGGCACGCAAGAGCTCGTCGTCGTCATCGACGCGATCCGCTGCAACGACTCCGTGAGCGGCGAGCAGCTCGAATCCACCGCGACCGTGATTTTCGAGGGCACGACGTTGTTCGGTTGCGGCCGCGCTCCGCAGTAAAAGGGGACCAGTAAAAGGGGACGGACTTATTTACGCGCGGAAGGACATGGAGAAGAGGCGGACTTATCTGGGCGGCGCGTAAATAAGTCCGTCCCCTTTCTAGGGCGGTTGCGGCCGCGCGCGGTAGCGGCGTTCGATCAGCTCGTGACGTTCGGGAACGCGTGCCACTTCTGCGCGGACTTGCTCGCGGCGACGACGGTCTCGATGAACGCCATGCCGCGCAGCGCCGCCGAAATGCCGGGCACCGCGCGCGGCGCCGGGCCGCCGTTGCCGTTGCCGCCGTGGACGCGTACTTGCGCCGCGAAGTGGCGATAGACGTTCGCGAACGCTTCGAGATATCCCTCGGGATGGCCGGACGGCAAGCGCGAGTTCGCGCGCGCCGCGGCGCCCAAGCCGTCACCGCCGCTCCGGATCAGCTCGACCGGTTTGTGGGCGTGCCTCAACCACAGCGAGTTCGGCTCCTGCTGGCGCCACTCGAGACTCGCGGCGTCTCCATAGACGCGCAAACGAAGGTCGTTCTCGTCGCCGGTGCAGATCTGGCTCGCGACGAGCACGCCGCGCGCGCCGTTATCGAACCGCAGGAACGCAGCGCCATCGTCGTCGAGCTCGCGGCCCGTCACGATGTTGTTGAGATCCGCGCAGAGCTCCGTCGTGCGCAGATTCGTGACGAACTCGGCGAGATGGAATGCGTGCACGCCGATGTCGCCCATGCAACTGCTCAAGCCCGCGCGCTTGGGGTCGAGTCGCCAGATGGCCTGCTTCTGGCCACGCCGTTCGATGGGCTCGGCGAGCCAGCCTTGCGTGTACTCGACGAGGATCTTGCGCACGGTGCCGAGCTGGCCGGCGCGCACGCGCTCGGCGGCCTCGACGACGAGCGGATAGGAGCCGTACGGGTGCGTGAGGCCGTACAAGCAGCCGCTCGCCTGCAACGCGTCGCGCAACTCGAGACACTCGGCGAGCGTTCGCGTCGCGGGTTTGTCGGACAGCACGTGAAAGCCGTGCTTGAACGCGGCCGTCGCGACGGCGAGATGCAAATCGTTCGGCGTGACGATCGCGACGAACTCCATGCGCTTCGCGGCGGGCAGCTTCGCTTCGGCCGCGAACATGGAAGCGAAATCGGCGTAGCAGCGGTCGGGCGCTAGCCCCAAGCTCGCGCCGCTCCTGCGGCTGCGCTCCGCGTCGCTCGCGAACGCGCCGCAAACGAGCTCGATCGCCTGGTCGAGCCCCGCGGCCGCGCGATGCACGGCGCCGATGAATGCGCCTTCGCCGCCGCCGACCATGCCGAACCTGACTTTCCTCACGGGCCGATTCTAGCCTAAGGCTCGATTTCCCTCGCCGATGCAGTAACATCCGCCCGATCACGCTTGGGGGCTACGAGTGGCAAACGAGAATTACGACGCAATCGTCGTGGGTTCGGGAATCTCCGGCGGCTGGGCTGCCAAGGAGCTCACGGAGAAAGGTTTGACCGTGCTGCTGCTCGAGCGCGGCCACAACATCGAGCACGCGAAGGACTACGCCAACGCCCACAAGCATCCGTGGGAATACCCGCATCGCGGCGGCCGCACCTACGCGATGGAGGAGGCCTACCCGGTCCTGCGGCGCGACTACCCGCTCAACGAGAAGAACGTCGCATGGTGGGTCGACGAGAAAGAGTCGCCGTACACGGAGATTCGGCGTTTCGACTGGTATCGCGGCTATCACGTCGGCGGTCGCTCGTTGCTTTGGGGTCGGCAGAGCTATCGCTGGAGCGACTACGATTTCGAGGCGAACGCGCGTGACGGCGTCGCCGTCGATTGGCCCATCCGCTACGCCGAGCTCGCGCCGTGGTACGACTACGTCGAGCGTCACGCCGGCATCTCGGGCTCGATCGAAGGACTCGCGCAGCTTCCCGACGGTCAGTTTCAACCCGCGATGCCGCTCAATTGCGGCGAAGAGCTCGTCGCGGGCCGCGTGCGCGGCTTGTTCGACGGCCGGCGGCGCATCATCCCGGGCCGCGTCGCGAACTTGACGCAGCCGTTGCCCGGCCGCGCGCCTTGCCAATACCGCAACGCCTGCTGGCTCGGCTGCCCGTACGGCGCGTACTTCAGCACGCAATCGTCGACGCTGCCCGCCGCGATGGCGACGGGGCGGCTGACGCTGAAGCCGTTCTCGATCGTGACCGAGGTCGTCTACGACCGCGACCGGCAGCGCGCGACGGGCGTGCGCGTGCTCGACGCCGTTTCCGAGCAGACGACCGAATACACGTCGAAGGTCGTGTTCGTCTGTGCGTCGACGTTGAACAGCACGTGGCTGCTGATGCGCTCGGCGACCGACGTCTGGCCCGGAGGTCTCGGGTCGAGCTCCGGCGAGCTCGGTCACAATCTCATGGACCATCATTTCCGAGCCGGCGCCGAAGGCTTCTTGGTCGACGAGCAGCTGAACGGTCAGTACTACTACGGCAATCGGCCGACCGGCTTCTACATTCCGCGCTATCGGAACATCGGCGAGAAGCGCGAGTACTTGCGAGGCTTCGGCTATCAGGGCAGCGCGAGCCGGCGCAATTGGCAGCGCGCCGTGCGCGAGCTCGGCATCGGCGGAGCATTCAAGGATCGCGCAGCGGAGCCGGGCGAGTGGCAGATCGGCGCCACGGCGTTCGGCGAGATTCTGCCGCGGCACGACAATCAGGTGTCGCTCGACATGAAGCGCAAGGACAAGTGGGGCTTGCCCGTGCTCGCGATCGATTGCGAGACGGGCGAGAACGAGCGCCTCATGCGCGAAGACATGAAGAACGACATGGCCGAGCTGCTCGAAGCGGCCGGCGTGCGCAGCGTGAGGACGTACGACAACGGCTACGCGATGGGCATGGGCATTCACGAGATGGGCACCGCGCGCATGGGCAACGACCGGCGCACGTCCGTGCTCAATCGCTGGAACCAAGTCTGGGACGCGCCGAACGTGTTCGTGACCGATGGCTCGTGCATGGTGTCCTCGTCGTGCGTGAATCCCTCGCTGACGTACATGGCGCTGACGGCGCGCGCCGTCGACTACGCCGTCGCCGAGCTCTCGCGTCGCAACCTCTAATCGGAGAAAGTCTGTGGCTGCACCGACTGTGAAAGTCGACCTCTTGACGCGCCGCGAAGCGATCCTGCGCGTCAGCGCGCTGCTCGGCGGAGCGACGCTGGTTGGCCAGAGCGCGTGGTTGGCCGGCTGCACGACGGCGCCGCGCTCGTCCGCGAATCTGTTCAGCGAGAGCGACGTCGCGTTGCTCGACGAGGTTGCGGACACGATCCTTCCGCCGACGAAGACCCCGGGCGCGAAGGCGGCGGGAGTCGGGCCGTTCATCGCGATGATGGTCACGGACACCTACGATCCGCCGGAGCAGCGCGTATTCGTCGATGGGCTCGCGGCGCTCGAGGACGAGTCGCGCGCGCAGAACGGGGGAGGTTTCATCGCGTCGTCGCCGGCGCAGCGCGTCGCGCTGCTCGAGCGGCTCGACCGCGAGGCGATCGAGTACATGCGTCGGCCCGGTGCCGATGCGCGGCCGCATTACTTTCGGCTGATCAAAGAGCTCACGCTGCTCGGCTACTTCACGTCCGAGATCGGCTGCACGCAGGCCATGCGCTACATCGAGACGCCGGGGCGCTTCGACCCGTGCGTCACGTACACGGCCGGCGAGAAGGCCTGGGCCGGTCACGCCTAGCGGGTTTGATGCACCACCGCGGTGCTCAGCCGTATCGCGAGAATCCTCGATAATCCTTGATTAGCCTCGATATTCCCTCGCCTGAGCGGCTGGCGAGCGGATACCATGCGCACCTGCCAAGAAGGTAGGCCAGGATCATAGTGATGTCAGCCATGCGGACTTTGTGCTTCGTCGTCCTCTTCGGCCTCAGCGCTCCGGTGCTGGCGCAGGAGGCGCAATCGCCGCCGAAACCGGCTGCCAACGCCGATGAGGTCGTCGTTGAAGGCCGCAAGCCCGAAAGCGTGTACGCCGAGATCGAGCGGCTCGAAGTCAGCGTTTACGACCGGTTCAACGCGCTGAACAGCAACGACGAGTTCGACATCCACTGCTTCAAGCAGGCGCCGACGGGCTCGAACATTCCGCTCCGCCGTTGCGCGCCAAATTTCGTCGTCGAAGCCGAAGCCCAGGCCGCGCAGAACACCATGGTCGGCGCGCGGGGCAGGGCCGACGCCCGCAATCACGGTGACACCACGATCCTCGAGCAGAAGAGCAAAGCGCTCACGGAAGAGATCCAGCGCCTCGCGCGGGAGGACGCGCAGCTGATGCGCGATCTAGTGCGCCTCGACGAGCTCAAGCGGCAGCAGCAGGACAAGCCGGCGCGGCGCCCGGCAGGCTAACCGTCAGTCCGCGCTCGCCTCCGGGCGGCGCTTCAACATGCGCTCCGCCTCGCGGCGGGCGCGCTCACCGGTGCTCGGGTCGTTGACGAGCGCCGTCAGGATCGCAGCTGCTTCTTCTACCTTGCCGGCACGGCCGGCCTCCGACGCCGCGTGCAGCCGTTCGAGATCGGGCAGATCGTCTTGCACGGACTCGAGCATCGTGCGCAACGGCCCCTTGATCGTGTCGTCGGCGAGGTACTCCGTGACCAACGCGCGCGTCTCGGCGAACTTACCGTCTTGCGTCAGCTTCGCCAGCTCGCCCAAGAACCACTCTGCGATCCAGCCATTGCGCAGCGCTACGACGGAGCCGCGGTAGTGCCGCGGCATCGTGTACGGCTCAGCTAGGCTTTGGCCGAGCAACTTGGCGGCGGCCGGTGCGTCGCCGCGGCTTTTCACAGCCGCCGCTTCGCCGACGAGCAGCAGCCCGTCGGTCGGGAACATGATGCGCCCCGCGTGCAGCGCAATCGTGTCGGAGTCCGTCAGCGTGCCGACGTTGAGCAGCGCCAAGACGAGGCCCTCGAAGGCTTCCTCGTTGCGCGGGCGGAAGCCGAGCGCACGCTCGTAGAGAGTGGCGGCCGCACGCGCGGTGTCTGCGGTCAGCACCTCGTCGAGCCGGCCGCTGTCGCGTTGCTCGCCGAAGAGCAGGCGGTCCGCTTGCGCCATGTAGATCCACGACTCTTGCGAGCCGAGCTCGATTGCGCGGTCGAGCGCGGGCACTATCGCATCGTCGTCGCCGCCCTCGTGCGCCGCGTAGGCCGCAAGCTCGTAGCCGGCGGGCGAGCTCGGCGCGAGCGCGATCACGCGTTCCGCGTGCGTGCGCGCGATATCGAGATTGCCGCCGACGGTTGCCAAACGGCCGAGCGCGAACGCGACGTTGGCTTCCGAGGCGGGGCCTATGGCCATCTCGGCGCTGCGATCGCGGAGCGCGATCTCCGCGTAGCCGTAACGGCCGCGCTCGAGGTAACGCTTGAGGTCGCTCGTGAGCTCGTCGTACGACTTGCCGAACGCCGCAGCGGTTGCGGTGTCGAGGTCCGACACCTGCAGCTCGCGAAGGAAGGCGGCGAGCTTGCCGGAATCGGCGCCGCCGTTGCCGAACATCAGCGAGTGAACGAACGCCCACGCTTGCGGGTAATACTTGTCGCGCCCTCCGCCGTGCAGCGCGTCGTCCTGCGACGCGCGCAGCAGATCTTCCATCGGCAGCAGGCCGGCGTAAGAGAGGTATTCGACGTTGTCGGCGATGGCCTGTCCCCACCGGCCTTTGCCATCGACGACTTCGAACGTCGACAGGACCTCGGCGAGGCCTTCCGCGAACCACAACGGCTGCGGCGTGTCGCTCGTCGTCGCGAACCAATGCACGGCCTCGTGATAGACCGTCTGGCGCGTCTCGGCGTCGCGGCCGCTGCCCGGCATTCCGATCACGCTCCAGTCGCCGGTGTTGCCGAAGAAGCCCGCGACGCGCGCTTGCCCCGAGTCGGTGCGCAATCGGTACGGCCCGAAATCGCGCGCCGACCGAAACAGCACGATCGTGAGCGGCGGCAACGCGACGTCCTTGGCGCGGTACAAACCTTGGAGCGCGCCGATGAACTGCTCGAACTCGACGGCCCAGGCTCGAGTATCTTTTTCGTTGAGCTGCGAGATGACGCCGAAGCTCGGTGCTTGCAGCTTCAGCCAAGTCGGCTCGGCCGTGGAGGCCGGCGCGGCGAGCACGTAGACGAGGCAGGCGAAGAGGAAGGACACGCCGAAACGGCGTGTATGCGTGCGCCGGAACATCGAGTCGCGCCTCCCTGACAAGCGACCTCAAGGCCAGTCGGCCGGCGCTGATCGTACTCAGGAAGGGGCGTCGGTACCACCCGTGAGCCGGAGACCGGCGAAAAAGAAGGCGCCGCCGGCTGCGGAGCAACCGGCGGCGCCAAGAGAAACTAGGCTTTGTGGCTCCTAGTTAGAACTCCCAACGGAAGCCGAGACGAAGCGTGTCGGCATTGTCGTTGTCGTCGAGGCTGGCGCCGAGCGCCATGCTGTCGTTGAAGTAGTAGCGGGCGCCGACGTGAAGGCCGGTGTCGCTGCCGGACTCGTCGAAGTCGACGTACTTCAGCCCGGCGTCCACCTCGAACGAGTCGCCGAGACGGCTGCGGATGCCGCCGCCGATCGCCAAGCCGTCGTCGCTGGCGGTGATGCCGCCGGCCTCGAGCTCCGCGTCGACGTACGAGAGCGTACCGACGAAGTCCATCTTGTCCGAGAACCCGTGGTTCCAACCGCCGCCGAGCTCGAGCGTCCGGCCGTCAATGCCGAAGTCGAGGCTTTGGTCTTGCCACGAGCCGAACAGGTGGAACTGGTCGTTCAGCTCCCACGAGCCCGCGAACTCGAACCCGTCGCCGTTGACCGAGTAACTATCGCCGACGTCGAGATCGAGATAATTGACCTCGAGGTTCGTGTAGTTCATGTCGGCGAGCACGACGCCGGGGACAAACGCCGCCGCAATGGCAGCAAAAAGCACAGTGCGTTTCATACAAACGATCTCCCAAGTGATTGCGCGGGAGGAATCGTATGGAGGAGTGCAACAAACGGCCTGCGGATCGCGTCACAGCTTGCGTTGTTGTTGCGAGAACAACACGCGCGTTATGTCGTGAACGCGCGCCGCGCCTCGCGATTTGACAACTGCAATTCGAAACGCCGCGGCAACGTTTTCGTTGCATCGAGCGTGCGTTGCGACCGTTTTGCGCGTGACGCATGCACGGTAACGCGCAGGGACTAAACGAGCGAGTGATAGACGTTCTGGACGTCCTCGTCTTGCTCGAGCTTGTCGATCATCGCGAGCGCCTCGTTGGCCTTCGCCTCCGGCAGCTCCACCGGTGCCGTGCAGATGTATTCGTGCGTGGCGGAGATCGGCGCGATGCCGCGCTTCTCGAGCGCTTCTTGCATCTGGCCGAAGTCGGCGAAGGGACAGCGGGCGACGATCTGCGGTTCGCCTTTGTCGCCGGTGCTGTCGCCCATCTCGTCCAAGCCGTGATCGATCAGATACAGCTCGAGGTCGTCGTGATCGATGCCTTCGGGATTCAGGCGGAACACGCCCATCTTGCGGAACTG
>Ga0075428_100001348_pt1 | contig 26073 bp, 16 predicted proteins | sample RhiMetdeltSRZDD2_FD_75291 | JGI IMG/M metagenome (GOLD analysis project Ga0075428, IMG submission 75291) | Populus rhizosphere microbial communities from Tennessee, USA - Rhizosphere MetaG P. deltoides SRZDD2 | ecosystem: Host-associated > Plants > Roots > Rhizosphere > Soil | place: USA... | reverse complement strand
CTGCGGATTGGGCAGGAAGCGATTACCAACTCAGTTAAATACTCGCATGCGAAAAAGATTCGGGTGGATCTGGCGTATCTTCAAGGAACGGTCGTGTTGAGTGTGTGCGATGATGGGAGTGGATTCGAACAATCCGAACCAACGGGCAACGGGGTGCATTTCGGGTTGCTGGGCATGCAGGAGCGGGCGAAGCAAATGGGAGGGACGTTGAGCGTGATCAGCCGCAAAGGGGCAGGGACGGCAGTAACGATTGAAGTTCCGTTGGAAACATTGCGGTCAGGGCGAGCCTCATGAGCGCGAAACAGCGGATACGAATCATGATGGTGGACGACCACCTGGTGGTCCGAATGGGCCTGCGCAGCATGATCGATACGCAGGAGGACATGGTGGTGGTGGGCGAGGCGGCCAATGGAAGGGAGACGCTGGAAGTCTTTCGCAAGGTGTCGCCGGATATCGTGTTGATGGATTTGCGGATGCCGAATCTGGGAGGGGTCGAAGCGACGGCCGCGATCTGTCGCCAATTTTCGGGCGCACGAGTGATCGTTCTTACCACGTATGACGGGGACGAAAACATTTACCGCGCGCTCCAGGCGGGCGCGCGCGCTTACCTGCTGAAGGACATACCGCGCGAAGAATTTCTGGGGGCGATTCGAGCAGTCCACGCGGGCCAATATTGCATTCCACCCGGCGTCGCGGCGCGCCTGGCCCAACGGGTGCCTTCCACGGAGCTTAGCACGCGTGAAGTCGAGGTGCTGCGGTTGATCGTGGAGGGGTTGAGCAACAAGGAGATCGCGTCGAGCCTCTCGATCAGTGAGAGCACGGTGAAAAACCACGTCAACAGCATCCTCGGCAAATTGAAGGCAAAGGACCGGACGCAGGCGGCGACGACGGCGCTGAGGCGCGGAATCGTGACGCTGGACTGAGAGCCCGGAAGCCCTGGTGGCAGGGGCAGCGAGTAGATCGAAAGTCCTACCCGACAATAGGAATATCGATTTCGTGACACAAGACAGCCCCCTTTCCAACATTTGAGCATCCCAACACGTGTGTGCGGAATGCGAACGTGAGGCGATCATGGTCAGCCCCGCTGGCTGCCAGACCGACAAGTCGGCCTCTAAAACGCGAACAATCGTTTCCGCACCGAACTTGGAGTATGCGATGAAAAAGATGTTCCTCATAGGTGTTTGCTCTCTGGTCTTTAACGCCACGGCTCAGCAGAAACAGGCGCTGTTCCTGACTACCGCCACGCCGACGGCCGGCGATGTGGCTGTTTCGAATCGCCTGGCACAGCTCGGTTTCGTGGTGACGCGTGTGACTGACACCGCTTCGCAGACGAGCGATGCGAATGGCAAAGACCTGATCGTCGTTTCTTCGTCCGTGGGGTCGGGCAACATTGCCACGAAGTTTACGGCGTCGGCCGTTCCGCTGGTCAATGCCGAGAGCGCAATTTACGACGAACTGGGGATCGATGCGAACAATACCGGGGGTGCGACGATTGCCGCTCAAACGCAGGTTGACGTTGTGGATTGCACTCATCCGTTGGCGGGCGGCCTGACGAATGGGCTGAACACGGTGTATACAGCGCCAGGTCCCATCGTGGTTCTTGGAACGCCAGTCGCGAGCGCTCAAGTTGTTGCTCGGTCTTCCGATGGCCGGCCTTCGGTTTTCTTTATCGAAGCGGGCGCAGATCTCAATCCTGTCCGAATCGCCACGGCGCCAGCAAGGCGTGTGGGGATTTTCTGGGAAGCGACGACGTTCATGACGCCGGCCGGACTGGATCTTTTTGATGCCGCCATAGCGTGGGCGATCGCGGCGCCTGATTCGACATCGCCAGTTGGGATTACGCGGCAGCCAGCCAGCCAGACTGTCAACGAGCAGACTGTCGTCGCGTTCCGTGTCGGTTACACTGGCGCTCCTCCATTCACGGTACAATGGCAACGCAGCGATGGCGGGGGCGCCTTCGGGGACATCATTGGAGCCAACTGCCCGACGTATGGAATCCTCGCGACGCCACCGGATAACGGCGCGCGGTTTCAGGCTGTGGTTGGCAACGCTGGTGGAACTGTGACCAGCAGCGCGGCGACTCTAACCGTAAACACGGATACAACCCCCCCAACGATGTTCCTGGCGATCGGGGGAGGGACTCCGCCGACGGCCTTTGACCTGGTGTATTCTGAGCCAGTCGATCCGGCCTCGGCAGGCGACGCGGTGAATTACGCACTGGGGAACGGAGGAGCGATTCTGACGGCAACAATGGACGCTGACGGAAGAACGGTGCATTTCACATCGGACCCGATCACAAATAGAACCGTTCTGCGAATCACTTCTGCAATAAACGACCTGGCATTCACCCCCAATGTGCTGACGCCTGGGGCGCCCGGCTCATCGATCGCGATCATTACAACCGACGGGTCGATTCGGCGTCATCAGTTCAACGGCTTTGGAGGCGTGCTGGTCTCTGATCTCACGAACAACGCCAAGTTTCCGAACTTCCCGGACGTGATTGATTTTCCGACGATCTTTGAGACAGCGGTCAATGCGGCGGACAACTATGGGGTGCAGTTCCTCGGTTACGTGACTGCGCCGGTGTCGGGCAATTACCATTTCTATTTCTCGTCGGACGATGGGGGAGCGCTCTATTTAAGCACGGACGAAAACCCGGCGAACAAACGGCTGATCGCTTTCGAGCCGGTGTGGGCAGATTCGCGGATATGGACGGGAAACTCCGGTGGTGGTCGCAATCTCGCGGCGCCGCAAAATCAGTCGCGGACGTTGTTCCCGAACGGCATTCCGCTTGTGCAGGGCCAGCGTTACTACATCGAAGCCCTGATGAAGGAAGCAACGGGAGGAGACAATCTGGGAGTAACCTGGCAACGACCAGGCGATCCGATACCGGCGAATGGCAGCCCGCCGATATCCGGGCTGTATTTGTCCCAGTTCAACCAACCGGCAACGGTGGGGGCGGGCGAGCCTGCCGATCAGACGACTTTCGAAGCGCGCCAGGCGACCTTCCGCATTGTGGCGAGCGGTTCGCCCCCGCTAACGATTCAATGGTACGAAAACGACGTGCCGATTCCCGGGGCGACCGGGCCCGCATATACGACTCCGCTGCTAACGACGGCCGACAGCGGAAAGCTGTATTACGCGATCGTCGAGAATTCCTTCAGCTCAACGACAAGCCGAGTCGCGCGATTGACGGTGAATGCGGACAACGCGCCGCCGGTATTGGTTTCCGCTGCGAGTGTTGGCGGCACTGACATTGGACTTTGCTTTGACGAGGGGCTGGATCCCGTCACTGCGAGCAATCCCGCCAACTATACGGTGAATGGCGGCGCGGTCAGCGTCACGAGCGCGGTGTTGCGCCATGATGGCCGCACGGTGCAGCTAATTCTTGGTGCTCCGGTGAGCAGCGGATTTACGGTGCAGGTGAACAATGTGCTCGATCTGACTGGCCGAAACGCGGCTGCGGGCACGAGTGCCAGCGGTCCGTTAGCGGGGCTAACGGCTGTGGACGTAGGCACGCCCGGCGATCCAGGCGCCGTCGGCTCAACCTTCTCCTGCTCGACGAATGAATTCGAAATCATCGCGGGCGGTTCGGATATCTGGGGCAACGCCGACCACGGGCATCTTGCATACCAAATGCTGACCGGCAACTTCGACAAGAGGGTGCTCGTTGCTCGAGTTGACAATACCGACGTGAGCGCGAAAGGCGGTCTGATGGTGCGCGAATCCACGGCAGCGGACAGTAAAAACCTTCATGCGATCGTGATGCCACCTCCGCCGGCGCGAAACATATTCGAAACGGGCACGCGCCTGGCGACGGCCGGAGCCACTGCCGGCTGGGGCGCGGGAGCGGGAGGGGCCAATGGCAATTTACCGGCGACGCACCCGAACTCGTGGATACGACTTCGTCGTGTGGGGGATATATTCAGCTCGTTTATTTCGAGCAACGGGGTCGATTGGGTGCAAAATGGCGAAAGCGTCCAGAGCTACCCTGCGGAAGTCGTCGTTGGTCTGGCCGCGACGGCCCACAATAATGATGGACGGACCAATCGTGTCCTGTTCCGCAATTTTGGCAACACTACCTTCCCCGGCGCCGCCGTCACGATCACGCAGAACCCAGTCAACTTCACGGTGGAGGCGAACCATTTCGCGACATTTTCGGCGGCGGCGACGGTCTCAGGTGCGCCCGCCTCGGAACTGCAATTCCAGTGGCAACGCAGCGAAGGAGGGGGTGGATTCAGCGACATCCTCGGGGCCAGCGGCAGCACCTATCGTTTCGTTGCAACTCCGCTCGACAACGGCGCGCAGTATCGTGCCGTCGCTTTTGTGCCGGGAGCCAGCGCGACGAGTGGTGCCGCGACGCTGACAGTGACAAACGATATCACGCGACCGCGGATCGTTCGCGCGACGATCAGTTGCGCCGATCCAAGCCAAATCACGGTGCTCTATAACGAATTGTATGATCCGGATACGGCGCAGGATTCTGTTAACTACAGTCTTGCCGACACTGTGGGCGGGCAATATCCGATCAGCAATTTTGCGACGCAGGCCAATGGGACGACGGTGATACTGACGGCGCAAGCGCCGCTGGCAGCCGGCCCCAGCTATGTTCTCACTGTGAATTCCGTGAGCGACCTCGCGGGCAATCAAATTCAGCCTAATACGACGGTAACGCTCGGGGCCGAAGGTGGACGAACGGCTGTAGGGACGCAAAACCTGGTGGTGATCGAAGCTGAAAACTTCGATGCGAATGTCCCGCAGGGCGGAAAGAGTTGGGTGTTCTCCTCACGGCCCGGAGGCGTGGGGCCAATATCAGGGGCCGGGTATATGCAACCACTGCCCGAGAGTGGCGCGGCGATCAATGAGCCGGGGCATCTCACGCAAAGCCCACGGCTCGACTACTGCGTAAACTTCCCGGTCAGTGGCCGATGGTACGTGTGGTTGCGTGGGAACGACATCGCGACTGGCGGCAATTCGGTGCACGTGGGCGTTGACAACACCGACAGCGCTGACTTGAACGACAACCGCATCGGCAATTCCGGTGGAGCGACCGGCTGGGGCAACCCCGCAGGCGCCACCAGTCCATGGCAGTGGACGCGGGACGCAGATGTGAACACGCGCATTGCGTGGGTGGACGTGCCAACAGCCGGTCTGCACACCTTTAATATTTGGATGCGCGAAGACTCTGTCGTGGTCGACAAACTCCTGCTCACCACGGATGCGGCGTTCGTTATCTCGCCAAATACCGGAGTGGGTCCGGCGGAGAGTCCACGCGAAGGGGGAGGGCCGCTTACGCTCAATATTTCGCGCGCGGGTGGAGACGTCATCCTGACGTGGGACAACGCGAGCGCCGCGCTGGAAGCTGCCGACAATATAACCGGACCCTGGACGCAGGTATCGGGGGCTACCTCCGGTTATCGGGTAACCGCGGCTTCCGCGCGGAAGTTTTATCGAGCGGTGGTTCCGTAGTCACACACGGCGGCAACCGGGCTGGGCCGCCCGGTTGCCGCCGGGCCGTTTGGGTAGGATCGGCACTGCCAGGTTTACTTTTCTCGCCGAATCAGCGACACTGGAAAGACAGGTGGAATTGCGCACATGGCGGCAGAACAATTGACACGGCGCTTTCGCGGGCAACTTTTTAGTGCCTGCATCGGTCTTCTTTTCATCAGCCCGGCTGCGAAGGCGGCGAACGAATCGAGTCGCTCTGCTGAGGCGGCGCCAGCCTCTTCTGTCCGCGCGGTCGTGGAGAATTATTGCACCGATTGCCACGGCAAAGAGGTGCAGAAGGGGAAGCTGGATCTCGAAACGGCAATGGCCGGGGATGTCGCGGGGCATCCTGAGATTTGGGAAAAGGTGGTGCGTCGAATTCGGGCGCGTCAAATGCCCCCGCCGGCCGAGAAGAAGCGCCCGGATGAAAGCATTTACAAGGCGGTCCTCTCTGAGTTGGAGGGTTCGCTCGATGCCGCGTGGGCGCGCCAGCCGAACCCCGGGCGCACGGAGACGTTCCGGCGCTTGAACCGCACGGAATATCAAAACGCCATTCGTGATCTTTTGGCCCTGGATATCGACGCGGCTGCTTTGTTGCCGAAGGACGAATTGGGCCACGGGTTCGACAACGTGGGCGTGGCAAACCTTTCGCCGACGCTGTTGGATCGGTACATCTCAGCGGCGCAAAAGGTCAGCCGCCTGGCGGTGGGCACGGCGACCGCGGTGGGGGGGGACACGATTCGGATTCGCGCAGACCATACGCAGGAACAACAAGTGGAGGGGCTTCCGGTGGGCACGCGCGGTGGCGCGCTCATTCCGTACACGTTCCCGGCCGACGCGGAGTATGAAATTCAGATTCGCCTTGCGCGCGACCGCAACGAGGAGATCGAAGGACTGCAGGAATCGCATGAGTTGGAATTGCTGCTGGATCGCAAACCGTTGAAGTCATTCACGGTCGCGCCGCCGAGAGGAAACAAAAATTATGAGCTGGTGGACCGGCATTTGAAGGTGCGGATTCCGGTGACCGCCGGCCCGCATCAGCTCGGCGTGACGTTTGTGAAGAAATCCTCGTCGCTCCTGGAGACGAAGCGGCAGCCCTACAACGCGCACTTCAACATGCATCGGCATCCGCGCCAGACACCGGCGATTTATCAGGTGTCGATCAATGGGCCGTATGATGCCAAAGGGCCGGGCGACAGTCCGAGCCGCCGGAAAATCTTCGTGGCGAAACCATCCAAAGCCGAGGACGAAGAGAACTGCGCGAGGAAAATTCTGTCTGCGCTCGTGCGCCGGGCTTACCGGCGGCCCGTGACGGACGCGGACCTGGAAAAACCGATGGAGTTCTATCGAGAGGCCCGTGCCAACGAGACCTTCGAGGGCGGAATCGAAACGGCCCTGAGCGCGATCCTGGTGAATCCGCATTTCCTGTTTCGCGTTGAGCACGATCCTGCCGGCGGGGCGCCCAAGACCGCGTATCAGATCACCGATATAGATTTGGCGAGTCGCCTCTCGTTTTTCATCTGGAGCAGTGTCCCGGATGATGAACTGCTCGCAACGGCCGAGCGCGGCGAACTACAGAAACCTGCAATGCTGGAGAAACAGGTGCGGCGCATGCTAGCAGACTCGCGCGCCGGAAATCTGGCCCGCAACTTCGCCGAACAATGGCTGCACCTGCGCAACCTGGAATCGATCACGCCGGACCTGCGGCTGTTTCCGGATTTTGACGACAACCTGCGCCAGGCGTTGCGCGGCGAAACGGAAATCTTCTTCGAGAGCATGTTGCGCGAGGACCGCAGCATTACAGAACTCTTGAAGGCGGATTACACGTTTCTCAATGAGCGACTGGCGAAGCACTACGGAATTCCCAACGTGTACGGCAGCCGGTTCCGGCGCGTTGCCCTGGAACCCGAGAGCGAACGCGGTGGGTTGTTGAGGCACGGGAGTGTGCTCACGGTTACTTCGTATGCCACGCGCACTTCGCCGGTGATACGCGGCAAATGGGTTCTTGAAAACCTGATTGGGACGCCGCCGCCGCCGCCATTGCCGGACGTGCCGGCGCTCAAGGACAACACGGTGTCTGCCAATCTCTCGGTGCGTGAGCGGCTGGCCGAGCACCGGGCCAACGCCGCGTGTGCGAGTTGCCACAATATGATCGATCCGCCCGGATTTTCGCTTGAGAACTTCGACGCGGTGGGCCGGTGGCGAACATTGGAGGAAGGCAAGCCCGTTGATGCTTCGGGCGGTCTGCCCGACGGCGGCAAATTCGCGGGTGTGTCGGGGCTCGAAAAAGGCTTGCTGAATCGCCCGGAGGTCTTTGCGACAACTTTGACCGAAAAATTGATGACGTTTGCGCTGGGCCGTGGCGTCGAATACTACGATGGTCCTGCGATCCGAAAGATTGTGCGCGAAGCGAAGGCAGCGGACTACCGGTTTTCGGAGGTCATTCTCGGCATCACGAAGAGCGCGCCGTTTACCATGAGGAAATCGTTATGATCATTACGAAAAAGTGCATGCCGCGGCGGACGTTTCTGCGCGGCGTGATGGGGGCGACCATTGCGTTGCCGTTGCTGGAGGCGATGGTTCCTGCGGCGACGCCACTGGCAAAGACCGCGGCCAAACCCGTGCGCCGGCTCGGTTTCGTTTTCATGCCCATGGGATGCGACCAGAGCCGATGGACGTTGCCCGGCGACAACTTCGATCAGCTTTCGCCGATCCTCACTTCGCTCGCGCCGGTGAAGGACCACGTCACGGCCATCACGAATCTGGAGTTGAAAAACGCGTACCCTGGCAGCCATGCCACCTCCAACTCCGCGTTCCTGAGCGCGGCCAAAGCGAAGTTGACCGAAAGCACGGATTACTATTTGGGAACCACGGTGGATCAGATCGCCGCGCAGAGGATTGGGCAGGAGACGCAATTGCCGTCGCTGGAACTCGCGATGGATTTGCTCCAGGTGGTCGGGCAGTGCGACAACGGGTACTCGTGCGTTTACCAAAATAATCTTTCGTGGTCTTCGCCCACCACTCCGCTGCCGGCGGAGGCGCATCCGCGCATCGTTTTCGAAAGTCTGTTCGGGGAAGGGGGCACGTCCGCCGAGCGCCGCGCGGCGCTGCGAAAGAGGGCGAGCCTGCTGGACTCATTCAATGAGGATATCGCCCGCCTGCAACGCAACCTCGGTGCAGGCGATCGCGCCAGGGTCAGTCAATATCTGGAGACAGTCCGCGAAGTCGAACGGCGCATCCAGAAGGCCGAGGCCGCTACTGCGGACAAGCCGCTCCCGGACCTCGATCGGCCCGTGGGCGTGCCCGCCGCTTACGCCGACCACGCGCGCCTGATGTTTGATCTGCAGGTGTTGGCGATGCAGGGCGACGTCACTCGCGTCATCACGTTCCAGCTCGCGCGCGAAACGAGCAATCGCACCTACCCCGAGATTGGCGTGCCCGATCCGCACCACCCGCTTTCGCATCACGGCAACGACCCGGAGAAGATCGCGCGCATGGCGAAGATCAACCATTTCCACGTGTCGCTCTTTGCGGAATACCTCGCGAAATTGAAAGCGACAGCGGAAGGAAACGGCACCTTGCTCGACCACTCGCTGATTCTTTACGGCAGCGGCATCGGCAATCCCAACATCCACGACCACACGAACCTGCCGATCCTCGTCGCCGGCGGTACCGCCTTCGGTATGAAAGGCAACCGCCACATCAAATACGCGAAGCCAACACCGCTGGCCAACCTTCACCTGACCCTGCTTGATAAAGTTGGTGTCCGTCTCGAATCCTTTGCCGACAGCAATGGCAAGGTCGACGAGTTGTTTGAGCCGCTTTCGGTATAGGTCTGAGTAAAATGACCGAAGCCAAAACAGACCCGAGATGGAGGAGAGCCTTGCGGCGGGCGGTCAGAATCTATATTGGCCTTTGTACGCTCCTCGTCACCGCGTACTCGATTCTTCTTCTGTGGAGCATTCTCTTCGGAACGGCATCGTCAGGAAACAGCGAGACAGTGATCCTGGCGTCGTACGGTGAGTATGTGGCAAAAGAATACCCGAAGAGAGGCGATTATTTCTCGCGTTTGGCGGGGACGCTTAACCTTCACTGCAAGGAGGTTTCGCTGCGCACAGCCGATGTATTGAAATATCTCGGCAAGCCCGATCTTATCGAAGGAACAGAAGACACTGGCACGGTGGTATATTTCTACGAGCATCCCGGTGTCGCAAACAGATGGGTCGTGTACGCATCTCTAAAACAAGGTAAGCTCGCGTGGATTGGGCTTAACGATGCGACGGTGAACGATCACTCGGGGTACCAGCCGTACGCAGCACAATGACCTCGCGTTATGTCATCGTTTTGATTGTGTTCGGCTTGTGGGCATTTACCGCCAGGGCCGATGATGCGCATCTCGCCGACGCCGTTGAGAAACAGGACCGCGCAGCTATCCGCACGCTTCTGAAACAAAAGGCGGATGTGAACGCGGCGCAGCCGGATGGGATGACGGCGTTGCATTGGGGCGCGTATCTCGACGATTTGGAAATTGCTAAGCTTCTCGTGGAGGCGAAGGCAGATGCGAAGACGACGAATCATTATGGCGTGACGCCGCTGTCACTGGCTTGTCAAAACGGGAATGGTGAGATCGTCGAACTTCTTCTCGCTCACGGCGCTGACCCGAACACGACGTTGCCGGGCGGCGAGACGGTGTTGATGACTGCGGCGCGCACCGGCAAGCCTGGGCCGGTGAAGGCGCTGATCAAGAGCGGCGCGGACGTGAACGCTAAAGAACGCCGCGGACAGACCGCCCTCATGTGGGCCGCGGCGGAGGGCCATGCCGAAGTGGTCGAGTTGTTGCTCAAGGCGGGCGCGGATTTTCGCACGCCGCTCGCTGGTTCAGGATTCACTCCTTTGCTCTTTGCCGCGCGGGAAGGCCGTGCTGATGTTGTGCGCGCCCTGTTGAAAGCAGGGGCGGACGTGAACGAGGCCATGGAACCTCAAAGGCCGCCGCGCAAAGGTCCGCGCAAGGGAACCAGCGCGCTGCTCCTGGCGGTCGAGAACGGTCATTTCGAACTGGCGATCGAGTTGTTAAAAGCGGGAGCTGATCCCAATGATCAGCGTTCCGGATTCACGCCGCTGCACGCGATGAGCTGGGTCCGCAAACCGCAGCGGGGCGAGGATGAAGGCGATCCCCCACCGCTGGGTTCCGGAAATCTCAACACCGTCCAGTTCATCAGAGAACTGGTGAAGCACGGCGCGGACGTGAATAGCCGGCTGACGAGCGGCAAGGGGGGCTTTGGCAAATTCAATACCAAAGGCGCGACGCCATTTCTGATGGCCTCATCGACCGCGGATGTTCCCTACATGCAATTGCTGCTCGAACTGGGCGCGGATCCATCGATCGCGAACGTCGATAACTGCACACCGCTCATGGTCGCGTGTGGAATCGGTGTCGGCAGCGCCGCCGCCAATGAAGTTGCCGGCGAGGAGCCCGAAGTGCTCGAGGCAGCGCAATTGCTCCTGAAACTCGGCGCGGACGTGAACGCCGTCGATGCAAACGGCGAAACGGCGATGCATGGGGCGGCCCTGAAGAATCTCCCCAGGGTGGTGCAGTTCCTCGCGAAGAACGGAGCGAAAGTCGAAGTCTGGAACAAGAAAAATAAATTCGGCTCGACGCCGTTGATGTTCGCGCAAGGGTATCGTCCCGGAAACTTCAAACCGTCATTTGAAACGATTGATGCGATTCAGCACGTGATGCTGGCAGCCGGCGTCGCGCCACCGACAAACACCGCGCCAACCGTTCTCAAAAACTCTGACTGGGAGCCAATAGTGCCGGTGAAAAAGCAGCAGCCATGACCCGGTGTGTTTACGCCGCGCTCGTCGTTTCTGTTTTTCCCTTGCTCACATACGCCGAGGATTCACGCGGGTTAACGGTCGTTCGGGACGTAGAATACGCGCGCATTGGCGAACACTCGCTGAAACTGGACCTGCATCTGCCGCGGGGCAAGGTGCGGTCTCCGTTGATCGTTTGGGTCCACGGCGGCGCGTGGCGATCTGGTTCGAAGAGCAGCATGCCCCTGGGCAAAATCGTGGAGAATGGATACCCGATCGCCAGTGTCGAGTATCGCCTCTCCACCGACGCAAGATTTCCGGCGCAGATCCATGATTTGAAGGCCGCCATTCGTTTTTTGCGCGGACACGGTCGTGAGTGGGGAATCCAGTCGAAGAAGATTGTCATTGCCGGCGATTCGGCGGGCGCACATCTGGCAGCTCTCGTCGGCGTTTCCAATGGAAACAAAGAGCTGGAAGGAGAGGTCGGCAACGACCGCTCGCAGAGTTCCGACGTGCAGGGGATCATCAGCTTCTATGGCGCGGCAAACCTGACGACGATCCTCGCGCAATCCACTCCGCACGGATTGAAGGTCCGCGTTCCCGCGTTGGATTTATTGCTGGGCGATCAACCCACGAACGTGGTCGAACTGGCCCGCCTGGCCAGTCCGGTGTTTCACGTGGATCGACATGATCCGCCGCTGCTTCTCTTCCACGGAGACCAGGATCCGCAAATGCCGATTAACCAGTCCCATGAACTGCACGGCGCGTATCGGGAATCGAAGGTCCCGGTTCAGTTTGAAGTCGTGTACGGCGCCGGCCACGGTGGCGCCGCCTTCTACACGCCGGAACGACTCGACACGGTGAGGGATTTCCTGAGACGCAACTTTTAGCGAACGTTCGAGCTTCGCGATTGTCGGCCGGGCTTGTTCAAGTCCTGACTCTCTATATAGTCCGCGCATGGCGCGCACACGCCGATTCCTCGTCATCGCCTTTCTGCTGGCAATTGCTGTCTCGGCATTTGCTCATAACAAACCTGGAGAACTTCTCGTCGGCGTCGCCGCCACCGAACTGACGGCCGACGATTCGATGTTAATCGCCGGGGGCATTACGGCGGGCAAAGCCTCGGGGCAGGAGGGCCAGTTGCGTGCCGTTGCCACGGTACTTGAAAAGGATGGCGTTCGGTTGGCGATTGTTGCGTGCGACGTTTTAATGATGACCCGCGCGACGCTCGATCCGGTCATCGCCGAAATTCACCAATCGACTGGCATTTCAACGTCGAACGTCCTGATCAATTGCACCCACACGCATCACGCCCCCAGCACCATGCGTATTCACGACTACGGCCTGGACGATCGCTTCACGCGCACCGTCCAGCGCGGCATCGTCGACGCCGTGCAACGCGCCGCGACGAATCTCGCACCGTGTCGATTTTTCTTCGCGCTCGGTGAAGAAAAAACCGTCGGCCAAAACAGTCGCGTACTCCTGGACGATGGGCAGATTTACTGGATCGGGCCGCGCACCAATTTCGTGCGTCCCACCGCGCCGTTCGATCCCGAACTACCGGTGTTCGCGTTTCGCGATTCGCAGGACAAACTCCGCTCGCTCATTTTCAATCACAGCACTCATACGATCGGCGCGCGCCAGGGCGGCAAACGTTCTCCCAGCATTTACGGCCTGGCCGCGCAGGAACTCGAACCAGAACTCGGCGGGATTGTCACGTTCCTCGAAGGCGCCTCCGGCTCGACTCACAATCTGGAACTCAAGGCGGATGAATGCGTGCTGCGCTTCAAGCAGGCGGTGCGGGACACGCTGGCCAAAGCGCAGCTTCGTGATTCGGCCCCGCTGGCCGCGCTGAAACGTCCCTTCAAATATCGCGTTCGCCGTTTCAACGAGCAGGCCGAGGAAGCCGCTGTCGAGCGTTATTGCCGCAAATACGCTCCCGCCGCAGCCGACGTTTTCATGAAGGTCTTCCGCAATATGCGTCGCGAGCTGGCACCGTTGCAGGGCGAAGAGCGCGAAACGTGGTTGCAGGTCCTGCGCATTGGCGACGTCGCGCTGGTCGGCGTTCCCGCGGAGTATTTCACGCAACTTGGTCTCGACATCAAGAACCGTTCGCCGTTTCGCTACACGTTCGTCGCCGAACTCGCCAACGATTGGATCGGTTACCTGCCGAATTTGGAGGGGCACAAGCTGGGTGGTTACCAGGTGTGGACGGGCTTTCACAGCTACGCCGAACCCGGGACCGGCGAACGCATCGCGGATGAAGTCGTCGCGATGCTTAAGGAACTCGCGAAATGAACGCGCGCGTTGGGAGCGTCATCGCATTGCTGTCCGCAGCGTGCCTTGTTCACTCCGCTGCTTTGTCGCCGGACGACGAGCGCGCCTCGTTCCGACTCGCCGATCCCGTGCTTACGGTTGAGTTGGTGGCCGCGGAACCCGACGTCATCAGTCCCGTCGCTATAACGTGGGACGCCCGCGGCTGCATGTTCGTCGCGGAGATGATCGATTATCCGGTCGGTCCTGCGGCGGGACAGATCCGCATGCTCGAAGATCGCGATCGCGATGGGCGGTATGAAACGGCTGTCGTCTTTGCGGACCGACTCCCATTTCCAAACAGCGTGCTCCCGTGGAATGGCGGGCTGCTGGTCATCGCGGCTCCCGATCTTTTGTTCCTGAAGGACACGGATGGCGACGGCCGTGCCGACGAACGCCGCGTTCTCTTCACCGGCTTTGCCGAGGGCAATCAACAACTCCGCGCCAACGGCCTGCTGTGGGGACTGGACGGCTGGGTCTATGGCGCCAATGGCCGCAGCGACGGGGAGGTGCATCGCCCGGGTGAAACGCGTCGCGTTTCGCTGCGCGGCCATGATTTTCGTTTTCGTCCTGATACGGGCGACTTCGAAGCCATTGCCGGCCGCAGCCAGTTCGGACTCGCGCGCGACGATTGGGGCAACCGCTTTCTTTCGTGGAACACGATTCCGATTCGCCACGAAGCCATTCCGAGCCACTACCTTCCTTCGCGGATCGACGCCAGTGAAGGCATTCGCGATCTTCTTCCTCCCGGCGACACCGGCGAAGTCTTCTCGCTCACGGCCGCGCCGCAAACCTTCAATAAGGAATCGACCAGCCATTTTAACGCGCTCGCCGGCCTGACCATTTATCGTGGCGACGCTCTGCCTCGCGAGTATCGAGGCAATGCGTTTGTGGGTGAAACGCTGCGCAATCTCGTTCATCGCCGCGTGCTTGAACCCAGCGGCGCGACGTTCATCGCGCGGCGCGTGGAGCAAAAGAAGGAATTCCTCGTGTCGACCGATCCATGGTTTCATCCCGTTAACTTCGCCACGGGCCCCGACGGCGCGCTCTATATCGTCGATTTCTATCGCCAGTGGGTCGAGCACCCGGGCTACGTGCCCGAAAACATGCGTGATAAAATCCCGTGGCGCACGGGCGCCGAGCACGGACGTATCTGGCGCGTGCGCGCGCGAGACACAAAGGTTAAGTATCCCGGCTCCGATCTCGATCTCGACCGCGCCGCACCAAAACAACTCGCGGACTATCTCGAGCACTCCAACGGCTGGTGGCGCGACACTGCGCAACGCCTGGTTATCGAGAAGCGCGACGATCAGGCTGGCCCCCTCGTCAAAAAAGTGGCTTTGGAGGCGCGCTCGCCGGAAGCGCACGTTCAGGCGCTCCATACCCTGGCGCAAATCGATGCTCTCGATGACAAAACACTTCTCGCTGGATTGAGTGACGGTAATCCGCGCGTGCGCGAAACCGCCGTCCGCTTGACCGAACCGCGGTTAACGCATTCGAGCGATCTTCAGTCGAAACTGGCCGGACTGGCCCGCGACAAGGATCCGCGCGTCCGGCTTCAGCTCGCGCTCACCATCCGCAACGCCGACCTGTCAACGCGCGTGGCCACACTTGAGAAGATTGCCTGGCGCGATGATCTTGACCCTGTCACCGCCGTGGCGGCGCGCAGCAGCATTTCTGAACGCCCCTGGCTGTTGCTCCGCGGCCTGTTGGCCGGCGACTTCGACGGCGCCACGCGCCTTGAACTCCTTCGTTCTCTCGCTTCGGATGTCGGCTTCAGCAAAAATGAAGCGGACGCCCCCGCGCTCCTCAACGACGGCCTCGTTCGCAGAGGTATTTCTTCGGCGGAAGAAGATGATTTGGCTCTCTTCGCCGGATTCAGCACCGGCCTCGCCGCCGCCGACACCGAGTGGTCCGATCGTATTCGCCAATGGACACGTGATTACGAACGCGTCATCGGGCGGCTCGTCGGCTCTGCCCGCCGCATCGCCAGTCTCGATGCCACGGCTCCTGCTCCGCGGCAAGTGGCTCTCACGACACTGGCTCGCGCTGGAACTGCGGAGGCCGCGAATACGCTCCTCGATCTCCTTCTGCCTTCACACAAAGAGCATATCCAGGCCGCCGCGGTTTCTGCTCTGAACGAATCCGGCGATCCCGTCCTGTTTCAAAAGGCCCTCTCATCGTGGAACCGCTATCAAATCGCCACCCGCCGCAAACTCCTCGCCGGCGCCATTCGCTCGAGCGACACCATTGGCATTCTCCTCGAGGCGGTGGAGCAGGGGAGTATCGCACCCTCGGAACTCGACGCCTCCGTTCGCAACACGTTCCGACAGGTCCAATCCCCGGAACTGAAAGCGCGCGTGAAACAATTCTTCGAAGTGCCGCAGGATCGCGTTGCCGTTATGGAACAGTTTTCCGCCGCTCTCAAAATGTCCGGCGACCGCAAGGCTGGCGCAGACCTGTTCGCAACGCTCTGCCTCCAGTGCCATGCCATCGAGGGACGCGGGCAAAACATCGGGCCTTCACTTTCCGCGATCGCCTCGCGCGCGCGGGAAGCATTGTTCCTGGACATCCTCAATCCCAGTCTCCAGGTCGCGCCCGATTTCGCCGCCTACACCATCACTACCGTCGGCGACGACACCCTGACGGGCCTGATCACATCGGAGAATGCGAATGGCATTGTTTTGCGCCGTCCGAATCTTTCGGACGAAACCATTCCGCGTGCGCAAATCAAACAAGTCCAGGCCAGCGGCCGTTCCCTCATGCCCGACGGTCTCGAAGCGGGACTCACCCCCGCGACCCTCGCCCACCTACTCGAATTCCTCCGCCAACCGGATCCCAAACTCCTCCCTGCAAACTAACACCCAGCTTCACATCAAAGTCGTCGCTCCTCTCATGGTCCGCCGATCATCGCCTCCGGGGGCAGCGGCCGCTCTCAACTCTCACCAACTACGGCGCTCTCCCCCGGTAGAACCGCTCCTGCCCCGTCACGGCCGCATTCGTGTCGGCAAAATTGAAAACATTTGTTCCTGCACGGTTTGTTGTTAGCGGAATCCAATTCACGAGGTTCTCGGAGTATTCGACCACTTGAGCCTGTCCGGCCGTTCCGAGAATCCGTCCACGAAAATCACTGTTTGTCAGAATCGTCGCAACCGGATCGAATGCGAATGACGGAGCCGGGCGTACATGGAAAGTGAACGCGCGTGTTATCCCCGGGGTGCCTTCGACATGGTCGCGCAACCGAACGGTCGCCACGGACGAGTTGGTTTGCGTCGGAGTGCCGCTGACAATCCCGGTAAAGCCGTCGAGCGACAATCCTGCAGGAAGCGCTCCTGAGGTGATGTCCCATGCATAGACCGGGACACCCCCGGTGGCCCCGATCATCTGCGAGTAAGGTATCCCCTCGAATGCTTCCGCAACGTTCGTCGTGGTAATGCCCAGCGCCTTGATCGGTGTTGTGTCGCGCAATTGGTAACCCATCGCTTCCGCGCACAGCAGATCGAGTTTCGTCCACAGCCATCGTCGTATCGGCATGTCACCGTAGTATTCGTAGCCGAACGCACCCTTGCGGCTCGCAGGATCGACCGAGCCATTAAAGTGTTCCGATGCGTCGATCGGAATGCTTCGGCCGAAATAGGCCAGGATATTCGAGCTGACAATGAAGCCGTCGCTCTTTGCCTGCGAAAACTGTGGATAGGCGCTGTTAAAGAACAGGGCATGGCCGATCTCGTGATGCGCAATGGAGGCGAGGTCATTCCTTTCATTTCCGAGATTCCCGGTTACCCACCAATCCTGCTCGTTCGTGCTCACCAGCCAGCCCAGTGAGTTGTAATTGCCCGCCGTCTCGGCTTCGAATCCGCCGGAGCGTCGCAGCGGTAGTTGCGTCGAGCCGCTCATCTGGAATCCTCCGCCGTACGAACCCTCGCCGCCGGAACGCAGCGCTGTGCTGTGAATGCCGTACGCGTACAACAGGTAGCCACGATACGCGCTGCTGTTCAGAATGTAGCGTCCCGATACGAAACCGTTTGTCTCCCAAATCCAGGTGTTCTCCGTCTGCGCCGGCACCGGGTTCAGGTTCGTGTTCCCCACGAAATACGCCAGCTCGTTCGCCGCCTGCACCGCCACCGCCCGCGTCTGCGGATCACCGAAGAAACCCGTCTTGTCCTGGCTGAAATCGATGGTCACGTTGAACACGTTTGTCAGCGACTTATCGTGGTCGACCACGAAAATCGGAAAGCTGTTCGTAAACCTCGCGCCGTTGTTGCCGGCGAACTCGATTCTCAGCGTATAACTCTCATCGATTCCATCGCGGTCAGGAAAAATCGAGAACAGTACCGTGATGCTGGATGCCGCATTCGCAAAGGATATCGTTTTCAGCGCCCCATTTGCGCTGTTCTGGGAGGGCCTGTCGAAGTACACCCTTTCGCTGTTGGCCCGAAGAATTGCCGTCGCTGGAAACGCCGCGTTCGCCGGCGGTCTTACCGCCACTGCGATCGCTGGATTTGCAATAAACCCTTCCCAATCGACCAGTGTAATCCCCCTCTCATTCAGCGAGCGCCCGAAAATATCCAACAACGCTACGTTGGTTTGCGCTCCAAGGCCGGCAACTGACAACATCCAGGCAAGAAGCCAAACGACACGTTGCATCACGCGGTGTTCACCCATCACGGCTCCACCGCAATCCAGTTGATGTAAGTGTCGGGCACCGGGGTGGTCTCGCGCAAATAAAACGTGTCTTGCCCGTCCGAAAACGTAAGCGCGGGACGTCCGTTCACCTCCAGCAGCGACACAAACAATCCAAACGGGCCGTCATACTCAAACGCATTACTCCCATCGAACGATACGCCGTTGTCGCGTGAAACCGAATAGACAATTGCATGCCGACCCGTATCAAGCCACGCCAGCGCCGGTTGCCCGTTCACGAGGGCGGCTGTGCACTGGCCGGCGAGCAAAGAGCCGCCCGTGAATGTCACGGTGACCGGCAGAATCCATGCCGTCCCGGTGCTGTTGGAAGCTCGCACAAACCGCGGCACCGAGGCGGAGGTAACGCCGCCCTGATTGAACACAAAAAAGATCGCGGGATTCCCGGCCACAATCAACAATTGCGTCTGGAAAACCTGCTGGAAAGAACCATAGGTTACCACAGGCACAGATGCGCTCCACCCCGAGCCATTTGCGTTCGTCCCGCTAATAAACCGGAGTTGATTGGTATAGGTGGAGCTACCCTGCGATTGCCCGTTGTTCCAGTCGTAACTGATCGCGGGCAATGAATTAATCTCGGCCAGGCCCGGCGAATGGCCCGCGTCCACTTTGCTCGGCGCTCCCCATGCGTTGCCGTCCGCGTCGAGCGCACGCACGTACCACACGTTGCCGTCGCCGAAATCACGATAAACGATCGCGGGGCGGCCGACGATGATGGCCGTAGCCATTTCGACCGCGCTGACGTTGCTGACAACATTGATCGATGCGGGCCAACTGGTGCCGTTCGCGTCGCTGGCACGTACGTATTTGATGTCGAAGGTAAAGTTCTCGACGTAAGCAATTGCCGGGCGGTTGTTAACTACGAGTAATTCAGCTTCCGAGACATCGGTCGGCGTGACCTGTACCCCGGTGGCAGGCCAGCGTACCCCGTTCGTGTCGAGTGCGCGCAGGTAGCGCAGACCGATGTTGGCAAAGACCATCGCCGGCTGGCTGTTAACCATGGCCAGCGGCGCGAGAGTAAAACTGCTGCGCTGCGCCACGGTCAGGGGGACATTGGGCAGCGGAAAGGACAACTGAAAACCCGTTGTCGTTTTGTTGCGCACCGTAATTGGCTGTATAAGCCGCGCGGCGCTGCTGTGCGGTGTTTCCATCGCGAGAGTGATCGTTGGCAAGCTGGCAAACGGCGTCGGAAAAAAAACGTTGTGATTGATTCGCCTGATTCCGCCAAAAAAGAAAGGATCGAAGCTTTCCAGAGACACTCGCCCCGACTGGTACGGCTGCTGCAGGGCTTCCGGGCCAATGGCGCCGGGCGCCAAATGAAACGCGTTAATCGCACCAAATTGAATGTGTCCGCCAGTGACGCTGTCCGCTGCGAGTTTCAGCGACGTAACCGCGCCATCGGCCAGTTGGTTGCTGCCGATGCCGCCGGGCGCGACTGAAAACGTAGTGCCGCTCAAGCTCAGCCCCACGCCTGCGCCGTAGGTTGTGTTGTTGTCAACGCCATCCGCAAATCCCGCGGGAATTCCTGTCAATCCAGTCCATGGAACGTTTGCCGCGGAGAGTGCGTTCGTGGCTGTTCCGGCAGTGCCCGCCGATGTGGCCCGCGCCGCCATCGGCGCGAACAGAGCGTACGGAGCCGGTCTCACCGGTGTGCGCGGACTCAGTGTCGTGAAACTGCCGGCGGTGCCGCCGGGTCGCACGCCAATCTCCAGCCACCGCTCCGCGCCTTCGAAAACTCCTGGCCCGAAATCGAGCGTCGCCGTGAACAGCCCGTTGCTGACCGCTACGCTGGCGTTGGTCCGAATCGGCCCCACCGGAAACCCAAACGACTCCACATCAAACAGGATGAATCGCAAATCGTAGCTTCCGTTCGCGGGTGCGGCGCCATCCCTGAGAACCCCTTGATAAGTGAACGCGGTGCCTTGCCCTTGCGCCCCGTTGCCGAAACACAGAGCAATGAATGCAGCGCAGAAAATTGCCAGGTCGTTTTTCATAGGCGTGCTTGTTCGTGATCGCATGGCCTCTCGACCCTACTTGAATCCCCGTCTGCTGAAAATCAAAAAGACCGCAATCGCGATGACCACAAGGGCGCCGTTCGAGGCTCTTGCAAGGTCATCGACTGTGAAACATTATCGCCACACGGCTACATGCTGAGCACCTTTGCCATTCAAAACTATCGTTCGATCCTCAAATTGGTTGTGCCGTTGGGGAAACTGAATCTCATCACGGGACCAAATGCTTCCGGAAAGTCTAATGTATATCGAGCCTTGAGGCTCCTGGCGGAAACAGCGCAGGGTGGTGTGACTAACGCGGTGGCTCGCGAGGGAGGGCTACAGTCGACGCTCTGGGCCGGGCCAGAAAAAATATCAAGCGGAATGCGCCAGGGGCGTGTGCCCGTTCAGGGAGTGCAACGAAAGGAAGCGGTGCGTTTGCGGCTTGGCTACGGATCAAACGAGTTTGGTTATGCGATATCGCTTGGCCTTCCAGTGCCGTCGGATTCGGCATTTGCTTTGGATCCTGAGATCAAGTCTGAGCGCATTTGGGCTGGCGCTGTTTATCGACCGGCTTCCACCCTCATCGATCGCACAGGTCCGGTCATCAAAAGTCGCGAGGAAAAGGGCTGGAGGACTGTGTCGCAAGGCATTCCTACTTTCGAAAGCATGTTCGGCCACATTTCAGATCCCGAAGCGATGCCCGAAGTTTTCTTCATTAGGGAGATTATTCGTGGCTGGCGATTCTACGATCATTTCCGCACCGATCGCGACGCGCCGGCGCGCCAACCTCAGCCAGGAACCCGCACGCCCGTATTGCATCACGATGGACGAGATGTGGCGGCCGCATTGCAAACTATTCGCGAGATTGGAGACGCGGAAGCGCTTGATACCGCGATTGGCGACGCATTCCCAAATTCAAAGGTCACCATTCGCACGGACGAAGACGGTCGTTTGAATCTAATGTTCCATCAACCTGGGTTGCTGCGTCCATTGAACTGCGCCGAATTGTCGGATGGTACGCTACGATTTCTCCTATGGGTGGCCGCTCTCTTGACGCCAAGGCCTCCCTCTCTCATGGTACTGAACGAGCCTGAAACGAGTTTGCATCCCGATCTACTGCCTGCACTCGCCAGGCTCATCATGCGCGCGTCGGAACAGACTCAACTTTGGGTAGTGTCCCACGCTGGGATTCTTATCACTGAGCTGAAGCGACATCCGGCGTGTAACTCAATGGAACTGGAGCGAACTTTTGGCCAGACACAAATTAAGGGACAGAAGTTGTTGAATGTCCCGCCTTGGTCTTGGCCTGATTAGTCAGCCGGACCGAAAGATAGGTTTCCCAGCAACACAGCCTCAGTTAGGCGCACCCGCGTAGTTTTATTTCCTCACGAACTCGTGGCTACGCTGGCGTAGCCATTACTTCGTGACCGGCTTGTGGCCGCCGGGAACGGATCGCTCCAAGAGCCAACGGCCGATCGGGTCAACGTCCGGTCCGCCGCAGTTGGTCACCACCGCGACGCCAACTCGGTAATCGGGCGAGAAACCGATCCACGCGCTGCAATTGTTTCGGCCCCCGTTCTTTTCCAGGATGCGGCCGACCGTCTCGCTCAATCGCACGGACCACCCCAGCGTCGTCCTCGCCTTTGAACCGCCCGACAGTTTTGACTCTGTCTGAAGCTGTTCGAGCATTTCGCTGGAGAGAAGGCCCGGTTTCATTTGGGCCGCCAGGAATTTCGCCAAATCCTCCGCGGATGCGATAAGACCACCGGACGATGCGAACCTCTCCCGATAAGAATGTTCTTCCTCGTGGCGCGGGTTGCTGCTGCTGTATCCGGTCGCCAGGCGAAGCTTGTCATTAACGTGGATCGCGGTTCGCTCCAGTTGGAGGGGATCGCACACCATCTCCTGCAGAAGCCGGTCGAACGGTTTGCCGGAGGCACGTTCCAACACATGCCCGAGCAACCCGAATCCGAGGTTTGAATAGAGTTCACCGGTGCCCGGAGCGAATTCCAATTTGACGTCGGCGAGATGGTCGTAAAGGCGCTTCGGTTCCAACTGGTACCGCCCTTCGATCGATTGAACCCGACCTGGGACCCCACGCGGCAAACCGGACGTATGGGACGCAAGTTGCCTCAACGTGATCGTCGCGCCGACTTTGGGTTTCGTGCTGATGGAAACGTCGCTGGGCAGATACTTCACCACGGGTTGGTCCAGGTCGACCACACCGCGGGCATGGAGCATCACAGCAATCGAGGCCGTGAATGCTTTGGTCACAGATGCGACATTATACGAGGTTTGTGGAGTCGCCTTCCTGCGCGCCTTGATGTCCTCAAATCCGAAAGCGCCCTGGTAGACGATCTTGCCGTCGCGAACGATCGCGACGCTCAAACTCGGGTATTTGGCAATGGCAACCTGTTGCTGCAGCCACGCATCCACGTGCGCGATGGCGTCGTCGTTGAAAGCGCTCACGTCATTCAATTCGGGCGGGCGCAGTGGCGACTTTGTCCAGGAGTCCTTGAATGAGTTCCAGGCCCCCGCAAGTACTGCGACTAAGGCAATTAAGAAGGCCAAAACGATCCAAACCGTATTCGAGCGATTCCGCTTCTGCGGGGATGCGGCGGGCGGATGCTCCCCCGCTGTGCCGGTTTGGGACTCCTGTTGCAAAAGAGCTTCCAACTCATCCTGGACGGGGAGCAGTTTTTTTCGCCGCGCAGTCTGGTTGCGCCGATAGATCCACACGTACATCAGCGTGGCCACGCCTGTGAAGCCGATGTCCGCCGCCAAGGGCAGATTCGGCAGCCCCCAGAAAAACACATTCGTGCCGAGACCGATTGGGAGGATGTACCACCACAGCACCGTGCGAAGCAGCTCCGCCTCGTGATGGACGCGCTCCCGCTCCTGTTTGAGCCAATGCGCCATTGGGGCTGCCGCATCAGGGCGCGGGGCCCGCCGCCGGGTTTCAATGAATTTCCATGACGCCAACAGGCAGCCGCCGATGACAATCAGGTCACCAATCCGTGCGAGAGGATAGCGAAAGATAAAGAAATAGACGCTGAAGACGATGATCACGAACGCGCAGGCGGCCAACTCGCCAACGTTGCGCGCGTTCAAAGTGGCATGCAATTCCGACATTTTAGTTCGCATGGTCTCGATTTGGGCGCGCGCGTCCACAGGCGGAGCGGCGTCCAGTTTTTGCTTCTGCCAAAGGTCCTTCAATTCATGGTCATTCATGCACGGCCTCCTCCTTCATCAGGACGGAAAGCTTTTTCTTCGCGCGGTGCAGGGCGACGCCCACGTGGTTCGCGCTCAGGCCCAGCGCGTCGGCTATTTCCTCATAGCTGAGATCCTCGAGGAACAGGACGACGAGCGCCTTCTCCGTTTCGTTGAGCTGGGCGATGGCTTCATACAAACGGGCCAGCCGGCCATCGTCCGATTCATCCGACTCCTGCGCCGATTCAATGCGCCACGCGAGGTCGTCGGGCCCGCACGGGGTCGTGCGGCTGGTCCGCCCCGCGTGCTTCCGGACAAAACTGATCGAGGTGTTGAGCGCCACGCGATAAAGCCATGTGCCGGCATAGACTTTTTCCTTTAAACCGGGCAACGCGCGCCAGATTTGGAAAAGGATTTCCTGATAGAGATCGTCGCGGTCCGAGGGGTTCCACGCATAGACGCGGCAGATTTTAAGAATCTTGGGTCGATTCTCTTCAATCAGCTTCAAAAAGCCGGCTTCATCTGGCTGCTCCAAACTCAATTAGACCTTTTAACTGATTAGTCGCAGGGCCTGGGAGAATTATTACAAGGATCTGAACCGACCACAGGTTTCAAAACTCCGCCAATTGCTGAGGATCCTCAAATTCGATATGCTCAACGGCATGAAAGCTCCTTTATGCGTTATCGCAGCAATTATCGCCGGCGCCGTGGTGGCAAACGCTGCCGAAAAAGCGGCAGGGACCGGCGTCGGCTTCAAGGGACCGCTCGGGCTGCAGATGTATAGCTTGCGCTTCCATACGGGAACGAATGCTCTCGCGAAGATCGACAAGGCGCGCGAGCTCGGCTTTCGCGCGATCGAGGGAGGAGCCCCGAGAGGTATGCCAGCTCCGGAGTTCCTCAAAATGCTGGAGCAGCGTGGGATGAAGCTTGTCAGCACCGGCAGCGACTATGCGCGCTTGAAGAACGATCCGGATTCTGTCGTCGCCCAGGCGAAGGCTCTGGGCGCAAAATACGTGATGTGCTCATGGATTCCGCATGAGAAAGGCAAGTTCTCTGAAAAGAACGCGCGAGAAGCCGCCCAGGTGTTCGATGCCGCTGGCGAAAAGTTCAGGAACGCGGGAATCACATTTACGTATCACTGCCATGGGTATGAATTTCAACCTCACGGCGATGGCACGTTGTTTGACCTGATCGTCCAGGAGACGAAGCCGGAGTTTGTCTCCTTCGAAATCGACGTCTTCTGGGCAGCGCAAGGCGGAGCGGATCCTGCGAAGTTGATCGAAAAGCACGGTTCGCGATTCAAATTGATGCATGTGAAGGATCTCAGGAGAGGCGCTGCCATTAACTCAACGGGGACCGCTCCGGACGAGGACAGTGTCGCCGTGGGGGAAGGGCAGATTAATTGGCCTGCCGTGTTGAAAGCGGCCCAGGCAGCCGGCGTTGAATATTACTTCATTGAGGACGAAGCAAAAAACGCGGTCGAACAGATTCCGAAATCGTTGCGCTATCTCGAATCGTTAAAGTTCTGAGGCGTATCAAAACGCTTCCTATTTTTCGCTGCGGATTTAAAGTGCGACCCTTATGAAACGTTTCATGTTGCCCTTCGCCGCACTCGCCCTCGCGGCTTTCACCACTTTTGGCAGCGATACGAACGCCGCGGGCATCTGGAAATGGTCTCTCACCGAACAAACTGGCGAAACCATCCTCACGCTCAAACAGGAGGGCGAAAAACTCACCGGCAGTTACACCAACCAATTCGGCAAAGCGGAAATTACGGACGGCTCGCTCAAGGACGGCAACATCGCCTTCAAAGTGAAACGCGACTTCAACGGCCAGGCCTTCGTGATCAAATATTCCGGCAAACTCTCCGGCGACAAAATCACCGGCAAAGCCGAATTCGACATGAACGGCGAAACCCGCGCGCTCGACTGGAATGCTAAACGCGACAGCGCTAAAGCGGCTGCCGCCAGCGGCAACTGGAACACCGCGCTCATCCTCGGCGACGGCAACCGCATCGAAGGCACGCTCAAGTTAAAACAGGATGGCGACAAACTGACCGGCGCCACCGTGCGCAACGAAAACGAAACCCAAATCCAGGACGGCAAAATTGCCGGCGACGAAATCACCTTCACAGTCATCCGCGAGCGCGACGGCCGAAAAGTCACCGCCAAATACAAAGGCAAAATCACCGGCGACACCGTCAAAGGCAAAGTCGAATCCGACTGGTCCGGCGATTGGCAAACCCTCGACTGGGAAGGCACACGCGGGAAATAATTCCTGTCAGACAATCTTCGTTTCATCCGCCAGCCAGCGTCGCGCGAAAGGAGGCATTCCGTGTGCCGTCCGGGTCGGACAGGACAACATAGCGATGAGAGAGGAATTCGGCAGATTTGAAAGCAGCACCGAGTCGAATCATGCCGCGGCGAGAATTTCGTCCAAACGATTCAGTAGGGTCGGGAATTTCTGCCAATCTTTTGCGCGACGATAAAGGCGTCCGTGAACGAGGTTGTTTTCCGCAAACTCGCACGGTCGCGGCGATCGGAATTGGAAATGG
>Ga0075428_100001347_pt1 | contig 26074 bp, 23 predicted proteins | sample RhiMetdeltSRZDD2_FD_75291 | JGI IMG/M metagenome (GOLD analysis project Ga0075428, IMG submission 75291) | Populus rhizosphere microbial communities from Tennessee, USA - Rhizosphere MetaG P. deltoides SRZDD2 | ecosystem: Host-associated > Plants > Roots > Rhizosphere > Soil | place: USA... | reverse complement strand
CAGGAAGGAACCGCCGGAACCACCACCTCCGGGCGACGAGATCCCGTTGTTGATGTCCGGGGCGCTCGGGCTCAGCTGGCTGTCCCCAGTGATGAGGATGCCCGCGCCGCCCTTCGAGCGCAGGATGCCCGTATTGGCGACGGTCAGGGACCCGCCCGTGCGGAACGCGACGGCGCCACCACCGCCAGTGCCACCGTGGCCCGCCTGGTAGACGTTGGGAGGCGCGGACGGGGCGGCAGCTATGCCCTGCGTACCGAATGAATGGCTTCCACCGCCACCGCCACCCGAACCGCCGACCAGGAAGTGGTTCAGCGCACTGTAGCCCGGCGGCGGCACCGCCGGCGGGAAGGGCAACAGCGAGAACTGCGCACCCGGCGCGGAGGTCGGACTGAAGACCGCAGGAGACAGCGGCGTGCCCGTCGACTGCCCACCGGGTAGAGAGTAGCCGCCGCCCGAGCCACCCTGGGAGAAGTGCGCACGATAGACCAGGCCCATGAGAGGCACGTTGACCGTGAGACCCGAGGCGGGATTCAGGACGCCGCCCTTGCCGCCGGTGCCCGCAGTGCTGGCGCCATACGCGTGCCCAGCTGGCACGCGGACGTCCTGTCCGTCCCTGCCATTGTACGGGGGTGGGAAGCCGAACACGATGTCGGGCCCCGTGCTGTGGCATTCGTTGGCCCCATCGCCACCGCGACCACCACCACAACCCGGGGCGCCGCCAAGTTGGCCATTCTGGAAGGTGAGGAAGCCGCGCGAATCGAAGTTCGACACGTGCTGGCCCGCGGCAATGCCCGCTGGCGGGACCCAGAACGGCATCTCCGCCGCACTCACGTCGATCGTGCCACGGATGTCGGCCTGGCCGCGCACGAAGATCTGCGCCGGCACCGAGCCCAAGAAGCGCACTTTCACTCCGGCAGGCACGACGAAGTCCGTGAAGTAGTACTTGCCGTCATTGATCAGGTACGACTGACCCGTCAACGAACGCGCGGCAGTCACCAGGAAGTTGTCGTTGTTGAACTCGAACTCGCCGGTCGCTGGATTCAACGTGCCCTGGAGGTGGTCGAACGAGCCGTGACGGCCGTCGCCACCGAGCGCCACCGGTTGCACGCTGCCGTTCGCCCACACGTCGCCGGAGACTTGCGGGTCGCGATTGCCGGCCGAAGCGAACGTCTCGACGAGTGCGTTCTGGGCCAGCGGCAAGCCGATCTGCACTTCGAGTCCGTTCGTCGTGTCGAGCACGCCCGTCGCATCGAATTGCATGCCCTGCGCGTCGTAGCGCTGTCCGAGCAGACTCGGGGAATTCGGCAGCGAGATCTGCAATTGCGCGGGCAAGCCTGTGCCGAGGAAGGTGATGATCGTCGGTTCGACGCGCAGCAGACAACCGAGTGCGCCGATCGGGATCGGGGCCGGCAGCGGCAGACCCGAGAAGCTCGTGTGCGAGAAGCCGAGCAGCGCGAACGTCAGGAACGAGCCGTTCGGACCTTGTGCCTGCAGCCGATGGCTCGCCCCGGGTTGCGGGGAGTCACCAGGCGCGAGCGCGAGTCGGAACGCGGCATTCTGGCACGGCGTGCCATGCGCCAAAGCAAGCGGCACGGGCTCCGGGGCCCATCGCCACACGGCCAGCGGCCCGGTGGTCTCGACGTGGATCGTCTCGGATCGCGCGGGCTGATACGCCATTGCGGGAAAGAGGCTGAACGGCGGTACCGCCGAGGGCGACAACGACCCGGACAAGCCGTCCCACTCGTACGTCGCGTTGTTCAGTCCCGGGATCAAGACGACCAGGCGACCGCGATCGCGATCGAACGTCGCCATCAGATTCGACGTCACGCCGGGCAACGCGGCAGCACCACCGGTCTGCTGCCAGGCTCCACCGGACAGGCGATAGGTGGAGACGCCGGTACCATCGGCAGCGAACAACGCGAGCTCGCGCCGCACCGAGTCGTGATAGACACGCGCAGCACCCTGCGTGATGACCGCGCCGGTCAGCTGCGTCCAATCGCCCTGACTGAACCGCCAGGTCTCGAACACGCCTGACAAGGGAAAGCCGATCAGGATCATGCTCTCGTCGAACGGATCCCGCGCCATCGACATCGAACCGAGCGGCGGTGGCGCATTCGGCGTGATCACCTGGGTCCAGGTGCTGCCGTCGAACCTCCAGGTGTCGGTGAGCGGACCCCCGGTGCCGATGCCGCCGAACAGCACGAGATCACCAGTCGACTCGTCGACGGCCATCGCGTGCAGGTGGCGGCGCGGCACCGGCGTGGTCACCGCAGTCCAGGCGATCCCGTTCCACGACCATTCGGTGGCCGCGGGGTTGGCGATGTCTCCTCCGAACAGCAACAGTTCGCCGTTCGGCAACGGAGTGAGCGTGAAGCCAGTACGCGAGGGCGGCGCGTTGAGCGCGGGGACCGGAGTCCATTGGGCCGCGAGAGGGACCGCCACGAACAACACAAGGAATGAACACAAGGCACGGCGGGCAGCCATGACTATCTCCAACGTGAGTGGGTTGCACGGGGCTGGGGGTCGGTGGCGAGGATCCGGTTGTGTTGGAACTGGTCCGCGCGCGGGAGAACCCCGTGCCATGACGATGATCCGGCCTGGCCGGGATCGCGTCAACGGGGGGCGCGAATCGCCAGCCGGAGAACGGCCGCGATCAGCCGCGTGCGCAGCGCGCCGGCAACGCCTCGAGCACTTCGCGCTTCTCGTCCTCGCGCATCGACGACCAGCGGGCGATCTCGTCCAGCGTGCGCTTGCAGCCACGGCAGAGGCCGTTCTCGGCCATGACACAGACCTGATTGCAAGGCGACAGCGGTTGCGGCGGCAGTTCGCTCGGCGGCGGGCCAGCCGCACTCATCGCACGCTCTGCCGCGCCGCATCCGTGCGCGGGTAGATGCCTTCCTTCTGCAGCAGCTGCACGAGCGCTTCCTGGTCCTCCTGCCGCGCGTACTCGACCTCCGCATCGGTGGCGCCGACGAGGTGGAACAGATCGACGCGCCCCGACGCGAGCTCGAACGCCGAGGGGTAGTGTTTGGGCTGCTCGACCAGGAGCCAGCGGATCGCGCTCGCGAACGCCGGCGTGATCGAGCCGTTGAGCGGCACGCGGTTGCCGTACTCGAGCAGCTCCGCCCCTTCGTAGGTGCCGACCGCGACGAGCAGTTCGTAGGCCATGAGGCTGTGCAGGAGCGGCACGGCCCAGCCCAGTCCCGCGGGGCCCGGTGTCTCGATCGCGAGCTCGAAGCCGAGCCCCGAGAAGCCCGATGGATCGCGGCCAGGCCGTTCGAGGTTCCACGGATTGCTGAGCCCCGACGTCACGAAGATCCAGCTCGGGCGGTCGTCGTTGGGCGGACACGCGAACACGCCGTGATTGAGCCAGCCCGGATGCGGTTGTTTCTTGTAGCGCTCGTAGACCGAGCTGCCTGCCGTGTAGACACCCTCGCCGAGGTCGCCGAACAGGGAACGGTAGACGCGGTCCTCGCGGTCGGACCAGACGGCTTCGAACCACTGCTCGAACGCGGGATCACTCATCGGGGCAAACAGGCTATTGCGAGCACGGCGCCGCCGCTACGCCCGTTCCGCATGACCAGCCCGCTTCAGAGCGACGACCACTCCACCGGGATCGTCTGCTCCACCACGCCATCGCCGTCCGCGTCGAGCGCGAGCTCGACGTTGAAGAAGTCGACCGCCCGGATCGTGAGCACGCTGCCGCCGGCGCCGCGCACTTCGAGCTCCCCCACCGACGGGTCGGGTACGAACTGGATGCCCGTGAACGGCACCTTCGTCTCGAACTCGACGATCCCGCCGATCGCCTCGCTCTCGACCATTCCAGCGCCGAACTGGGCGAACGTGAAATCGAGCACGTAGTCGTGGTAGGCGAACGGGGTCCCGGCCGCCAACTCGCTGCCGGCAACGGCGAGGCCGTCACCCACGCGCAGGTCGAGAGTCATGACCGTGGCCCGCTTCTCGCGCAGAAACCACAGCGGGCCGTTCAGCGTCTCGGTCCCGGAGCCAGAGGTGACCGCGAGGTCGACGAAGTCGAGGCGGGCCTGCAAGAGCCAGCTGAGTCCGTTCACGAGGTCGCCTTCGACCACGAGCGAGTCGAACGACATCCCGCCGTCGAGCACGAGGCCATCTTCGGCGAAGGCCGTGAAGGCGAGCGTGAACAGGTCGCCCGTCGACACCTTGCCGTCTTCGTCGCGATCGTCCCAGGTGCGCACGACCTCGCCACCGCCGGTTCCCGGGAACGTCGCGGACGGTTCCGGCGGCACGGCCGTGATCACCGCGACGCCGATGCCCGCGACGTCGGCGAGGCGCAGCGATGCGCTGACGGCCGTGCGCGCGACGAGGAGCGCGTTCGCCGACGTGATCCGGACCGTCGGAAGCGGAGGTGCGGCCGCATGGTCGTCGCCGTTGCACGCGGCGAGGACCATCGCAAGGGGAAACAACGCAGTTCGCATGGGTGACACGATGAGTGCGATACCAAAGCTTGCACCGGGCTTCGCCTGCGCGCCACCGCCCCGGCTCGACGTCCCGACGTTTGACCGTTCCTTCACGGAGACCTCACTGGAGAGACCCCAGCTGATGCGCTCGTCGTAGCGTTGCTGCTGCTCACTGGTGTCACCGCCACGAAGCGAGGACATCGTCCGGCGTCTCGTGCGACTCCTGCAGGCCCACGAAGTCATCGGTCGCTCGCCTGCTACCAAGTCGAGCACAGCCTGACTCCTGCAGCGCCTGGGGACAAGCCCGGATCGTGGCAACGGCGCACCCTTGACATGCGAATCACATGTGCACATCCTGATCGCATGCCCAAGATGGTCCAGATCCGCAACATGCCGGACCGCCTCCACCGTCTGTTCAAGGTGAGGGCCGCCGCAGACGGTCTCTCGCTCTCCGACTACCTGTTGCGAGAGCTGGAGCGAGCCGCAGAGTATCCCAGCGTCGACGAGTTGAAGCGGAGGCTCGCTTCGCGCCGGCCGGTCGAGACGATCGACTCGACGGCGAGCTGGGTCCGTGAGGAGCGCGAGACACGATGATCGTGGTGGACGCGTCTGCGCTCGCCGACGTCCTGCTCCGCGTGGGTTCCGCAAGCGCGGCGGAACACCGCATCCTCGACGCCAAGGAAACGCTCCACGCGCCGCACCTGGTGGACTTGGAGATCCTCCAGGTGCTGCGGAGGTTCGCGTCGGCCGGCAAGTGGCAAACCGAGCGAGCGACCGAAGCACTGGAAGACCTCGAGGCACTGCGGATCGCACGACACGCACACGAACCGTTGCGCCGGCGAATCTGGGAGCTCAGGAAGACCGTGACGGCGTACGACGCGGCGTACCTCGCGCTGGCCGAGTTGCTCGGCTGCCCGCTCGTCACCCGCGACGCGAAGCTCCGTCGTGCATCCGGGCACGACGCGACAGTCGAGGTCCTTTGACTCGAGGGGCCCGTACGGATGTGGTCCGCAGGCACTCGGGAAGGCAGCGGCGCGCCGTTCCGGCCGCCCCCCCACGCCCAAGTCACCGCGCGATGATCAACGTGGCTTCGCGCCCATCTCCACGCGCCGCGCATTCCACAGCACAAGGCTCGCGTAGCTCGAGTACGGAGACCACAGCTCGCCGAGCGCGATGATCTTCTTCGCCGCTCTCTTCCGCGTCACGCCATAGCTCTGCGCGACCGCGACCTGAAGCCCGAGGTCCTCGAACGGCAGCACATCGGGGCGCCCGAGGTGGAACAGCAGGAACATCTTCGCCGTCCACACCCCGATCCCCTTGACGGCCGTGAGCTGCGCGATCACCTCGACATCCTCCATCGACGCGATGCGCGCGAAGTCCACCTCACCCGCGACCGCCTTCCGCGCAAGATCGAGCACGTACGCGACCTTCGGACGCGAAAGACCGGCAGCCCGAAGCGCCGCAGGGCCGGCCTTCAGCAACGCCTTCGGGGTGGATCCCAACGCACGGACCCTGCCGAAGATCGTCTGCCCCGCCGCGAGACTCACCTGCTGGTGCGCGATCGACTGCACCAGCGCCTCGAACGGCGAGCCATCCACCTGACCGCGCGCCGGCGCCGGCGTCCGCTTCGCCAGCGCATGGATCACCGGATCACTCGTGGCCCAACGGCGCAACGCCTTCGCCCGCAAGGGATGCGAACCCATACGCGCCACCACACACCCCGACGCTCTTGGGGCGTGGAAACAGAGGCTGCGTCCCGGACCACCCAGGACCCACCGCGGCACGATCCCCCGCGTGCTGAACCCCGTCAATGGTTCGCACCCTTCGATGCCTTGATGCGCGCGGCCACGGGCCCGGGTAGAGCCGGTCCTTGCCGTAGGTGAGTTCCTCGTGACAGTCGAGTTCGCCGTGTTCGACCCTCGCGAGCGGGCCGCGAGGATCGGCACCTTGATCATGCTGGCCGTGGGGAACGTCTCGTCGACCGCGATAGCGACCTCGGCGCCCGTGACGAGGTCGCGCAGTCAGACGCATCGCCTGGGAGCTCAGGAGACGCGACAACAATCCTTGGCACCGGGGGTCTCGACGCTTGACCGTTCCTTCACGAAGAGCTCACGGAGAGCCACCAACCTGATTGCCGCAGTGAGCTCGCGCGCATTCTCGAAAGCGTCACCCGCCCTTCATCGCGTCTGCATCGAGCGACCTAGCCTCGATCCCGTCACAGGACAGCCACCCGGTTGCTCCTGCCCTTTCCTCACCCAGCAAGTACCAATGCAACATCACCTGATCCTGCGCGGATTCGCGATCGGTCTTGGCCTCTGTGCCAGCGCCTCAGCCCAGATCGTGATCAATTCGAACATCTCCACCTCCACCACCTGGACCTCCAACAACGTCTACCAGCTGCAGGGCGACATCTACGTCGAGCCTGGCGCCACGCTGACGATCCAAGCCGGCACCGTCATCGCCAGCACGAACAACAGCACACTGGCCGTCTGCCGCGGCGCCCAGATCATCGCGAACGGCACCGCGACGAGCCCGATCATCATGACGTCGGACGACGACCGTCTGACCTGGACGGGAGGCAACCCCGAGACCGGCACCTACCGCCAGATGGCGAACAACGAGTGGGGCAATCTCACGGTCATGGGCAGTGCCTACATCTCGGAGAACCAGATCGGGACCAACACGCCGGCGCCGAGCGCCTCGAACTACGCCGACATGGAAGGTCTGACGCCGGCCATAACCTCGCTGAACGACTACGGCGGCGGCAACGACAACGACGACAGCGGCAGCATCAGCTACCTCTCGCTGCGTTACGGCGGCCGCACGGCGGCGCTCAACGTCGAGCTGAACGGCCTCTCGCTCGGCGGCGTCGGCCGCAACACCGAGGTGCACCACATCGAGATCCTCAACAACCTCGATGACGGCATCGAGGTCTGGGGTGGCACGGTCAACATGAAGTACGTCAGCATCTGGAACGTCGGCGACGACAGCTTCGACCTCGATCAAGGCTGGCGCGGCAAGGCGCAGTACGGCCTGGTCGTGCAGGGCCACAGTGGCGCCGGCGCGCAGGGCAGCGGCTTCGGCGACAACGGCATCGAAATCGATGGCGCCGAGCTCTGCCACTACCAGCCCGTCACGACCGCGTCGATCTACAACTTCACGGTGATCGGCATGCCGCACCCGACCAACGGCGCGACGGCAGGCGACCACCTGACGGCCTGGCGCGACAACGCGAACGTGCAGTTCCGCAACTGCATCTTCATGGATGCCGGCGACAACGTCATCAACAACGACGTCTCGGACTTCGAGAACGGCAACACGGGCTACGGCTGCAACGGCACGCAGTCGTGGACCGACCGCTGGATCACGGCCTACACCGCGACCTCGGCGATCAATCCGTTCGCCAACCCGGCCGCGGCCTACACGGCGCAGTCGAGCGGCAACCTGATCGACTTCCGCGACAACGTCTTCTTCAGCAACCTGCGACCCGCGGCCTACAACGAGGCCAACGCGCGCCTCGTGTTCGCGGGCGGCGGCGGCACGACCAACGCCAACAACAGCATCGCCACGCTGTCCCCGATCGTCTCGATCACGCGCGGTGCAGCGGTCCTGCCCAACGGCGTCAACACTTCGCAGCCCGTCACGTTCCTCGATCCGACGCCCCAGAACGATGCGCTGACGGCGGTCGAGTTCGCGCCGAACGACGGTTTCTTCACCTCGTCGCGTTTCCGCGGCGCCTTCCCGCGCGGCAACAACTGGCTGATCGGCTGGACGGCCACGGCCCGCTTCGGCATGACGAGCAACAGCAAGGCGAACGTCTACATCGCCGCCGAGCGCCCCGGCATCGTGGGCGCCCCGGTCCACTACACGACGGGCAACTGGGCGGCCAACACCAACGTCACGCTGGCCGTCGAGAACGTCGACCCTGTGATCAACATCGGCATCCTCGTGTTCGGCGGTCCGCTGCAGCTCTTCCTGCCCATCTTCGGCGGCACGCTCGTGCCGACGCCGGACAACATCCTGGTCGCGGTCGGTGCCGCCGGCACCGTGTCGGTGGGTCCGTTCGTCGTCCCTCCCGGCCTCACGGGATCGGTGTTCCACACGCAATGGGTGAGCTTCGACCTCGGCGTTCCCGCAGGTGAGTTCGCCTTCTCCAACGCGCAGTCGCACATCCTGCCCTGAGCAGGACAGACGACTCCGCATCCGCGGCAGGCAGTAGCACGAGTTGCTGCTGCCTGCCCGGAGTCGTTAGTAACCCTCTCGTCAACCGGTCAGTCATGTCGAATTCCCGCCCGTCTTGTTGCTGCCTTTCCGCAGCTTGGTTGTTCCTTCCCGCGGTATTGCTGTTCGCTCCCGCTTGCTCCGAAAGCGTAGGGGCGGCCTCTCAGTCGCAGAGCGCACCGGCCTCGGCGACGAGCGTTTCGCCGGTGCCCTTCGAACAGCCGCTGCTGCCGTTCCAGGGAGAGCTGTTGCGGCTCGCCTTCCGCGCCGCGTCGGCGTTTCCCCTCGACCCACACCACAAGAATCGCGCGCGTGCGCAGGAAGTCGTCGTGGTCGGTTGCTTCGAGCTCGGGCAGCCGCAGCTTGCGCTCGAGTTCGCGAACGGCATCAAGGGTTGGCGGCGCGGCAGTGCGTATGCGGACTACGCCTGCTACTGCGTAACGCACGGCGAACGCGACCAGGCGCTGGCCTGGGTGGAGCGCGCCGAAGCGGTCGTCCACGAGCTCGAATCCGACCCGAATGAACAGGGTTGGCGGCGCGACCTGATCGTCATGAAGATGGCGCGCGCCTGCGCGTTGCTCGGCGACAGTGCCCGCGCCGAGAAGCTCGCCGCGGGCATCGATGCCGCTTCGACGCACGCGGTCGACGACGACTGGGCGAAGACGGCTGCCGACCGCGCCCTGGTGGTACCGGCCGACAAGGTCGGCGAAGAGATCGACGCGCTGCAGAAGGCGTTCCCGAGCATGAGTCTCGGCCAGCAGAACACCGCGGTCGCGACTCTGCTGCGCCTGCACGAGCGCTGCTTTGCGGCAACAGCGCAGCGTTCCGCGATCGAACAGCTGCTCACGACGACCTTCGACAAGCTGCCGCCCGGCATCCGCCTGCCCGCGATAGCGCAGCTCGCGTCGACCAGCGTAGCGCACGGCGACAAGGCCGCGGCGCTGCATCTTCTCGCAGTGGCGCGGAAGATCGCGGAGGCGCACACCTGGCGTCCCGCCGATCACGTGCCGGTGTTGGCGCGCCTGTGCGAGCTGCGCGGACGCGCTGGCGAGGTCGCAGAGGCGCGCGCCGACGCCGAAGCCGCGATGGCGATCTACCACCGCGAACGCGACGCGATCGTCGACATCGACCGCGCCGACACCATCCGCCCGCTCGCGATCGCCTGGCACGCGCTCGGCGAAGTCACGACCGCCGACGGCCTGCTCGCGCTGGCCCTCGAAGAAGCCATCGAGAACCCGAACTCGCGACCTCGCGCCGACGACTTCGTCGACACCGCTGTCGCGATGGCCCGAAACCGCATCGAGCCGTCGCCGGCCCTTCTGATCCGCATGCGCGAGATCTGCGAGGGGTTGGGCAACCCGTGGTGAACGAACGGTTCCTCCTCGCGCTCTCGGCCGCAGTCGCTTTCGTTCAGGTCGTTGCCGCGCAGGATGGTTCGCTGCGCGGCGTCGCATTCGACAAGGACTTCGAGGTGCCGCTGCCCGGCGCAACGGCCCAGATCGTCGAGCTCGCACTCAGCGTGGCGACCGACGAGCAGGGCAACTTCGTCTTCGCGAAGGTCCCACCGGGCCGCTACACGCTCGTCGTGTCGAAGGACGGCTATCTGCGCACGGTGCGGGCCGACCTCGTGGTCGCGTCGGGGCAGCTCACGGAAGTGCGGGTCGAGCTCGCCGGCGACTTCAGCGAGATGGAGGAGTTCGTCGTCCAGGAGGTGCTCCAGCTCGGCGTCGACACCGAGAGCGCGTTGCTCGAGCTGCGCCTCGACAGCGCGGCCTTCATGGATTCGATCAGCGCCGACCTCATGAGCAAGGCCGGCGCGAGCGATGCCTCCGATGCGCTGCGCCTCGTGCCCGGCGCTTCGGTATCGAACGGCAAGAGCGCCGTGATCCGCGGCCTGCCCGATCGCTACGTGAGCTCGCAGATGAACGGCGTGCGTCTGCCATCCGCCGACGAGGACAAGCGCGCGGTCGAGCTCGATCAGTTCCCCTCGGAGGTCATCAGCAACCTGCAGGTCAGCAAGACGTTCACGCCGGACCAGCAGGGGGACGCGTCGGGCGGCGCCGTCAACGTCGGCTTGAAAGGCGTGCCCGACGAACCGGGGTTCTTCAAGTGGAAGGTCGGCACGAGCTGGAACTCACAGGTCGCGGGCCGCAGCGACTTCCTGACCTACGACGGCGGCGGCGTGCATGCGTTCGGCAAGACGGGCCGCGAGCGCAGCGTGCAGCCGCTCGGCGAGAACTGGGATGGCGCGGTCGGCGTCTCGCGCGCCGAGGCGCCGATCGACTTCGAGATGTCGGGCGCCGCGGGCGGTTTCTTCGACATCGGCAACGGTTGGCGCGCCGGTGGCCTCGTCAGCGTCTTCTACGAGACCGACAGCAGCTACTTCGACGACGGCCAGGACAACTCGCTGTGGGCCCTGCAGCTCGGCGATCCGCTGACGCCGCAGTTCAGCCAGGGCTCCCCGGCCTCGGGCGAGTTCGTCACCTCGCTGCTCGACATCACGCAGAGCACGCAATCGGTGCAGTGGGGCGCGCTCGGCACGTTCGGCGTCGAGAGCAAGGAGCACGCGATCAGGCTCGCCTGGCTGCGCACCGAGATCGCCGAGGACAAGGTCACGCTGGCCGAAGACACGCGCGGCAAGCAGTACTTCTTCCCCGGTCACGATCCCTCGATACCCACGTCGCCGGGTCATGAGCAGATTCTCGGCGCACCCTACCTGCGCTTGCAGACGCTCGAATACACCGAACGCGTGACCGAGACGCTGCAGTTGACCGGGCGCCACCGCCTGCAGCTCGACGGCACAGGTCCGCTCGAAGCCGCCGAGGTCGACTGGACGGTCGCGCACAGCAAGGCGGACCGCGACCAGCCGGACAAACGACAGTTCGCGTCCGCATGGCTCCCGGTGGGCACCTACATCCAGTACAAGCCCGCGGCCCAGTTCACGCTCGGCAACCTGCAACGCATCTGGAAGCAGATCGAAGAGGAGAGCGACACCGCCGCGGCCAACGTCAAGCTGCCGTTCGCGGCCTTCAACGACCAACCGGGCTACGTCAAGCTCGGCGTGTTCTACGACCACGTGGACCGTCGCTTCGACCAGGACACCTTCAGCAACTTCAACGATCCGTCCTTCTACTCCGGACAGTTCGACGAGCTCGACTGGAGCCAGCACTGGCTGTTCGAGAACCACCCGATCACCGCGAGCAACGCCGACATCGACTACGACGGCGTGCAGGAGATCAGCGCCTCGTATCTGATGCTCGAGCTACCGCTCGTGTCCAACCTGCGGTTCGTCAGCGGTGTGCGCTTCGAGTCGACGAAGATCGACATCGTCAACCACCCCGAGGAGGATGCCGTCTGGGTGCCGCCGGGGCAGTTCGGCACCGCGGATCTCGAGCCCGGTGATGCCGACGTCTCGTTCTCGCAGCACGACATCCTGCCCGCGTTCGGCCTGCTCTACCAGGCAACCGAGGGGCTGACGCTGCGGGCTTCCTACAGCGAGACGGTCGCGCGGCAGACGTTCAAGGAGCTCACGCCGATCGTGCAGCAGGAGTATCTCGGCGGCCCGATCTTCCTCGGCAACCCCGAGCTCGAGATGAGCTCGCTGCGCAACTACGACTTTCGCGCCGACTACGTGCCATACGAAGGCGGCCTGTTCTCGGCCTCCGTGTTCCGCAAGGACATCGATCAGCCGATCGAGTACGTCGAGAAGCTCGCGTCCTTCGCGTTCACGACGGCGGTCAACTACCCGCGCGGTACGCTGAGCGGGATCGAGCTCGAGACGCGGCAGGGCCTGGGGCAGTTCGCGCCCGCGCTGCAGGGTCTCTCGATCGGCGCCAACGGAACCTGGATCGACGCCTCTGTGCGGTTGCCCGACGACGAGATCAACGGGTTCATCAACCTGCAGGGCGTGGCGCCGCCGTCGACGCGCGACATGACGAACGCGCCTGAGTATCTGTACAACCTGTTCCTCACCTGCGACATCGCGGCCAGCGGGACCGGCTTCGGCCTCTTCTACACGGTCCAGGGCGACACGCTCATCCAGGGCCCGGGGCCCAGCAACAGCTTCTTCATCCCGGCGACCTACCTGACGCGCTACGAGACCTTCAACGCGACGCTGTCGCAGTCGCTGGGTCGCGGCGTCAGGCTCATGCTCTCGGCGAAGAACCTGACCGACGCCGAGCGGCGCGAGGTCTACCGCTCGGAGTTCATCGGCGAGGATGTGACGCGGCGCAGCCACCACGACGGCATCGACTTCTCGCTGAGCATCGGCGGCGAGATCAAGTTCTGAACCGGCGGGTCCCCGGTTCCCGAGTTCCGTGACACGGGCCGCGCACGGCATGTGTGCCGAGATCCGTGGGTGAAGTTGCACCTACTGCCGATTGCCGTCGCCGACCAGGAGGGCACTCGTCGACGCGAGCAGTGTTGTGACGGCGCATCTGAGTCGGCGCTATCGAACCGCATCCCGCATCGACGCGGTCGGGAAGCGCAATTCCAGAGCGTGAGCGGCTGTCGCATGCTCCGAGTGCGGCACGTGGCACAATGCTGTCATGCCCGGCGATTCCGGTTCACAAGCATCATGGGAGCGTCTGCTGGCGGCGGAGCGGCACGTGCAGAAGCTGCTGCCAGGAACCGTGCTCGTCGGCGGAACGGCGGCTGCCCTCCACGCGGGCCATTGCACGAGCGAGGACGATGACCACGTGTTGGCCGACCTGCGCGATCGCTTCGACGAGGTTCTGGCAGCGCTCGAAGCCGCCGCCGGCTGGATCACCGCTCGTGTCGAGCGACCCGTGCTCGTGCTCGGCAGCCTCGACGGCGTGATGACCGGAATCCGACAGCTCCGCCGCACCCGGCCGCTGGAGACCGAACTCATCGCCGGCCTGCGCGTTCCGACTCTGGCCGAGATGGTGCGCATCAAGGGATGGCTCCTGGCGACGCGCGACACGCTGCGCGACTACCTCGACACCGTCGTACTGTGCGAACGACTCGGCGACGCCGCCTTGCGCGCAGCGATGCGCGAGTTCGACGCCATCTACCAGCAGCCGAACGGCGCCTCGCCGCTCGCCGAAGTAGTCGAACGCCTGGCCGCGGCGACGCCCGTCGACCGCGGCAAGGTAGACCTGCGCACCTACCGCGACCTGGTGGCACCGTGGACCGACTGGAACCACCTCTTAGCGCGCGGTCGACACTGGGCACGCGTGTTGGCACCGATGGTGCTGGGTGGTGCGCCGTGAGTTCGCTCGAGAAGTCGCAGGCGCTGTGGAACCGCACCCACCTCGATCTGCGCAGCGACGAGATCCTCGCGCAGATCCTCGACCGCGGCAGCATGGACGACTGGCGGGAGCTCTACGCGCTTGCCGTTGCCGACCCGGCGCTGCGCCAGCGGATCTGCCGCGTCATCGCGACTGTGCCGCTGCCATTGCCGCGCCTCTGGCTGTCCGCGCTCGCCGTGTTGGGCGAGCCCGTCGATCCGGGCATGCCGCTGCCGGTCCGCGTCGACCTCTGACCAGAGCGAGCTACAGGTTGCGACCGACTTCGACGCCGCGCCGGCCGACCGCTGACCGCTGCCGGTCGGTGCGCAACACCCGTTCGATCGACATGGTGCTCCAGGAGCGGCACAGCCCAGCTGTGCCTGCCGGCATGCTCCCGCGCCCCTGATCAGCGCAGTGCTCGTGCGCGACCCGCCAGCGCGCCGGCTCGCCATGGTGTCGCTGCGGCAGAGCGGGAGCGAGCCGCGCCCGGTGCATGTGCTCGAACGCGGCGCGGTGCGGCTGCAGGCCGACAGCGCGCAAGATGGCAGGGTCGCGTTCCGCGCTGACCTCCGCGAGCCGGGAGCGCTGCTGCTCGAAGTCGTCGCGGTCGCTGGCGTCGCCATCGTCCAGGAGGCCATCGGCAAGGGTGTCGACGTCGACTTCGGCGACGTCACGCTCGGACCGGCGATGCGCATCGCCGGCATCGTGCGCGATGCCGACGGCCGACCGGTGCCTGCCGCTCGCGTCGATGTGCTCGTGCACTCGCCCGCGTTCGCCGACGTCGAGTCTCGCGTGGTGCTGGCCGGGCGGGATGGCCGGTTCGCGCTGACGCTGCTGCGCCCGGGCACTTGCAGTGTCTGGGCCAATCACGGCCCCCGCGATGCCCGCCGAGCGATCCGGTTCGGACTGGGCGCCGCGGGCCGCACCGACCTCGAGCTCGTCATGAAGTGAGGCACACGGGATCACCACTTGACAGTGCGATCGCGGTCGCTATGTTCCGCGCCCCGAAGAAAGCCATGAACTCACGCGAGACATTCCCTGTGCTGCGCAGCCGCAAACACGACCTCGTGTGCGCGGTGCGCAATGACCTCATCATTCCGGGGAGACCCGTCGACTGACGCCGACCTGACAGTCCGCGCGCGTCGCACGAGCCTCGCCGGGTCGACCCGAGCGGGGCTCGCTCGTTTTCCGGCCCGCTCGTCCCTCACCCTCCGCATTCATTTCCGGGCCATGTCCACGAGGACCCCATGAACCAAATCCAGAGTCTTGTCCGCTGAAACGTCGTCCGGCGGCGCGCCATGGGCCGTACCAGCGGTTCCCGCGGCGCGTTCCGCGACCCGGGTTCCACCGGCGTTCGGCGGGGCAGTCGAATAGCTCATCGGTAGAGCACGAGACCTGATCTCGCGGTAGCGGGTTCGAATCCCGCTTCGACCCGTGCCTAGAAGCACGTCGCTCCTTCCTTGGGAGCAACCAACGCGTGATAGCCGGTGTCGCGCGCCTTTGCCGTCGGCCAACCGCACTGACCGGGTTGGCACTGTTCCTCTCCACTCTGCACTGCACGTCTGCGCCGCTGTGTCCAGCGCGGCAATGACGCTTTCTCACCTGCCTGTGGCGCCTGCGACCAGGGCAGCGCGGCAAGCGTCGGCCAAGCACCGGCCTGCGGCGGAACGTGCGGTCCGTGGCGAGCCAGGACGGCACGGCGCGCGGCACCGGCGACTCACCTCGACCTCCACATCACTTCGACATTCCAAGCACCGTCGCGGGGCGACCCGCAAACCCCTCCGGCAGCGATCGGAACGGCGCCGCCGGAGTCATCCCGACTTCGTTCCAACATCACTCCTGACCTCCTCGGAGGATCCCATGATCCGCACCTACATCCGTCAGCACGAGCTCGGGCTCGTGTTCCGCCATGGCGACCTGCGGCGCGTCCTCGCGCCCGGTTCGTGGTTCGTTCCCGAGCGCTTCCTGCCCGGGACCACGATCCGGCGCGTCGACACGCTCGACACGCGCTTCAACCACCCTCAGCTCGACGTGCTCGTCCGCCAGCCGTCGCTGCGCGATCGGCTCGTCGTCGTCGACCTCGCCGAAGACGAGCGCGCGATCGTGTGGCGCGACGGCCGGCTGTTCGACTTCGTCGGCGCCGGGCGCTTCGCGTACTGGAACACGCCGTACACGCTGAAGGTCGAGACCTTCAGCGTCACGGACGTCGAGTTCCGACACGGCCAGCGCGACGCGGTGCTCGCGTTTCCGGGCGCCAAGTCGCAGCTGGCAGCGGTCGACGTCGAGCCGCACGAGCGCCTGCTCGTGCGGCGCGGCGGCGAACTGCTCGGCACGTACGGACCGGGGCGGAACGCGTTCTGGAGCCGCGGCGGGCTCGTCACCTGGAAGCCCGTCGATCTGCGCGAGCAGATCGCCGACGTCCAGGGTCAGGAGATCATGACCGCGGACAAGGTCACGCTGCGGCTCAACCTCGTCGTGTCGTGGCGCGTCACCGATCCGGTGCTCGCCACGAGCGTCGTCGACAACGTCGCCGGTGCGGTCTACCGCGAAGCGCAGCTTGCGCTGCGCGCCGCCGTGGGCGGCCGCGATCTCGACCGGCTGCTGGCCGACAAGGACCAGGTGGCCGCCGAGGTCCGTGCCGCGATCACCGCGCGCGCGGCCGAGTTCGGCACTGCAATCGCGGCGGTCGGCATCCGCGACGTCGTGCTGCCGGGCGAGATGAAGACGATCCTGAACCAGGTCATCGAGGCGCAGAAGCAGGCGGAAGCCAACCTGATCCGCCGTCGCGAGGAAACCGCGGCGGCCCGGAGCCAGGCGAACACCGCGAAGCTGCTCGCCGAGCACCCGATCCTGCTGCGCATGAAGGAGCTGGAGGCTCTCGAGGCGATCCTCGAGGGCAGCAAGTCGACCTTCGTGTTCGGCCCGGGCGACCTGGTCCAGCAGGTGAAGGGGCTCGTCGCCGGCAAGGACGAGCCGTAGCCGGCGGTGGGACGCGGCCTGCGCGCTCCCACCGCCGCTCGTCGCGCTCGCTAGACAGCAACTTCGCTTCCCGACGCCCCAAGCGCTACCCTTCAGTGCAGAAGGAAGCGTGCCAGCCCGGCGCGCATCTCGTCGAGAGACAAGGAGGAGTCATGAACCGTCGCTACTCGTCGCGCGCATTCGCCGCGTTGTTCACCATCGTCGCGTCCGCAATGGCGCAGGATCCGCTCGCCAACACCGTCGACACGATCCCTGCTGGCTACACGGGTATGAAGTTCGCCCTGAGTCACAGCTACCCGACATCGCCTCCACCGAACGAGCCGCAACCGTGGAAGCAGCACGACTTCAAGACGGCGCCGGTCGCCTACATGCAGGCTGTGCTCGTGTACTGCCTCGAAGGGCAGGAGGCCGCCGACTGGGTCGTGCAGAACAACGCCGCGCGCAAGTGGTACCACGCGCCAGGCCTTGCCCAAGGGCCAAACGGCCGCGAGTTCGTGCGCGGTCTCACACGCGAACGCACGTCGCGGCCGCGCGAGCTGCACGCGCTGCAGGCGACTGCGGTGCAGAACTGGGGAACCGGCTTCTTCAACCCGGTCGGCGCGTTCACGCTCGGCCAGGTCTGGGCCAGTTCCGGCAGCACCGATCCGGGCAAGGCGCAGTTCGCGGAAGGCACCGTCGCCTTCAAGATCCTGTTCACGCGCGCGCAGGTCGCCGAGGTGCCTTACCTGAGCCGCTCGCTGCGTTGGCAGGCGAACGTCAACCGCAATGGTCAGCCGATCCAGGTGAAGCTGCTGCAGATGGACATCGCGGTCAAGGACAGCCGCGCCGAGACCGGTTGGGTGTTCGGCACGTTCGTCTACCAGGACGCGAGCGGGTCCGGCAGCCCGTGGACCAGGATGGTGCCGGCGTGTCTGGCGTGGGGCAACGACCCTGCGCTGGACGAAGCCGCCTACCAGACGGGAACACGGCCGAGCCAATCGTGGATCGCGCCGACGTTGCTGAACGGGCCGAAGAAGCTGCCGCACTTCGGTTGGTTGGACCGCGCCAACGGGCCCGTCGACAATCCGCGCTCGGCGTGCATGTCGTGCCACATGACCTCGCAATGGCCGATGGGCGACATGCTGCCTGCGGCGAACGCACCGCCGGCGACGAAGCTGACCTTCTACCGCAACTTGAAGTATCCGACGCCGTTCACGGCCGGTCACAAGTCGCTCGACTTCTCGCTGCAGCTGGCGGTCGGCATCGGCAATTACCCCGGCACGCTCGACAACACGATCACGCCGCTCGAAGCACGGGCCGCGCGGGCGGCGACAGCACCGACGCCAGCATGGAACCCACGCGAAGGGTCTGCTGCCGACGCCGCCGAGGTTGCCAACGTCGGGCCCGGTCCCGACGACCCCGCGGATGCCGCCGACAGTGCCGCGGACGGCAGCCCGGCGGCGAGCACCAGTGGCATTCCCCCATGGTTGTTCATCACGGTGGGCATCGTCGCGCTGATCCTCGTGCTGTCGCTCGCGTTGCGCAAGAAACCATGAGCGCAGCGGCCGCGTTCCAGCGCGCGAACGGATCGACGCGCGGGCGTTCCGCGGACGGAGTACAGAGGATCGAGCAACGTGCAGTGCTGGCGGCAGCGGGCCGGGGCATGGCAGTTGCTCCTGCCGCGCATGCAAACCATGAAGAACAAGGTGGCCGTCGTCACCGGCGGCTCGACTGGCATCGGCTTCGCGACCGCGAAGCGTTTCCTCGACGAAGGCGCAAACGTCGTCATCACGGGCCGCACGCAGGCCTCGCTCGACGCGGCTCTGCGCGAGCTGAAGGCCCCCGACCACGTGCTCGGCGTGCGCGGCGACGTCGCGCGACTCACCGACCTCGACGCGCTGTTCACGGCCACAAAGCGCCGCTTCGACCGCATCGACGCACTGTTCGCGAACGCCGGCATCGCGCGGTTCGCCCCGCTGGAGGCGGTCGACGAGGCGTTCTTCGACGCGGTCTTCGACGTCAACGTGAAGGGCCTCTACTTCACGGTCCAGAAGGCGGTGCCGCTGATGTCCGCCGGCGGCACGATCGTGCTGAACGCCTCGGTCGCGGGCTCCTCCGGCATGGCGACGACGAGCGTCTACGGGGCGACGAAGGCGGCGGTGCGTTCGCTGGCGCGCACGCTGTCGAGCGAGCTCGGCCCTCGTGGCATCCGCGTCAACGCGGTGAGCCCAGGCCCGGTACGCACGCCGATCTTCGGCAAGATCGGCATGACCGAGGAAGGGATCGGCGCGTTCGAGCAGATGGTCGAGAAGCGCGTCACGCTCGCGCGCTTCGGCCGGCCGGAGGAGATCGCGGACGCCGTGCTGTTCCTGTCGAGCGACGCGTCGTCGTACGTAGTCGGCGCCGAGATCGTCGTCGACGGCGGGTTCCAGCAGAGCTGAACGCGCGACGACGGGGTCTGCCATGGGCGTCATCGATCAACGGACACCCACGAACCGATGCTGCGCGCTCGTTCATTCCCTCCTTGCCGTCACGGGCCCTTCACGCCCGCCGCGACCCAGATGGGTTTCGACTTCTCGCCATCGACCACGAGCAGGCGAACGGGCATGCCGACGATGACCGACTCACTGACTGCAGCAACCGCCGACTCGGTCGCTCGCTGCTCATTGACCAGCGCTACGCGCATGCCCACGCGCACTCCCTGGACCTCGGCAGGACCCGCCGCCCTCGACGGCAACCACCTCCAGCGTCGGCGTCGCCGCGTCGGACACGGCGCGCACTGAACAGCCGAGGTGCCCGGCTCGCTTCTCTTGCTGCACGAGACCGAGCGCCGCGTAGGCGAGTTGCCACCGGAGCGCGTCGTCGCGGCCCGTGGCGAGAGCACGACGGAAGCAGTGCGCCGCGACTGCCGCCTGGCCACCGCGCACCGCCGTCCTGAGCCTGTGCGCGCCAGCGGCTCGGCCTTCGATGCGGTCAGTCGCGCTCTCTCACCGCTGCGTGCGCGCGACGCGTTCGACCTGTTCGAGATATCTCGCGATCTCCTCGCGCGGCTTCACCTGCTGCGCGCGCCGCAGGAGCGGCAACGCCTCGCCACACCGCGACATCCCCACGAGCACCTGGGCGTGCCGCACCTTGGCTTCGACCTCGAACGCTTCGATGCTCGCCGCGCGTTCGTAGTAGAAGATCGCGCGGTCGGGCTGCCCCTTCTTGCCGTAGTGCTTGCCGAGCAGCAGGAGCGCTTCGCCGTCGAGCGGATCGAGCTTGACGATCTCCTCGAGCAAGGCCACCACCTCGGGCGTGCCGTCGCCCTCGGCCATCGAGAAGCGCGCTTCGAGCTTGAGCAGACGGCGTTGGTCGGCCGCATCGAGGTTCTTCGCCATCTTCTCGCGGATCGCCTGGGCGACGATACGCGCCTGCGGCAGCAGCCCACGCGCGGCGAGGCTCTCGGCGGCGCGCATCGGCCGCGCGATCGGCTGCCGGTCGTCCCGGGCGATGGCCCGCAAGTATGCGGGCGCCGCGAGGTGCGGCAGTCCTTCGGTGAGGTAGATGTCCGCGAGCGTGAACAGACTGTCGAGCGTCGCCTTGCCGAGGCGCTCGACGACTTCGAGGTTCTCGGCGGCCTTCAGCGGTTGCTTGAGACCCATCAGCGCATGCGCCTGATACAGCCAGAACTCGGACTTGTCGGGATAGCGCGCGATCAGCACGTGCAGCAGGGCCGTCGCGTCCTCGAACTTCTGCTGCTTCAGCACACACTGCACGAGGCCGAGCCGCCACTGCGTGTTCTCGGGTTGCAGCAGCAGCGCGTTGCGGAACGCGGCCTCGGCCGGCTGGTAGTCCTGCTTCTGAGCGTGCGCGTAGCCGAGCAGCCCGTAGGCGTAGGCATCGCCGCCGCCGAGCTCGACGAACTTCGTGAAGCTGCGGATCGTCTCGTCGTGGTTGCCGAGCCTGCTGTGGATGAAGCCCAGGTTGCGCCACGCGCGGCGGAAGCTCGGGAACTTCGCGACCGCGAGACGGTGGTTCTCGAGCGATTCGGGCAGGCGATCCTGCTGGAACTGGATGCCGCCCAGCGTGAAGTCGAGCATCGCCGAGCTCTCGGCCGTGATGTGCTTCTTGAGCACCTCCTCGGCCTTCGCGAGTGCCTCGGCCATCATCGGGCGTACCTTCTCGAGCACGGCGACCTCGTCCTTCGTCACGCGCGGCTCGATCTCGGCGTTGATGCCGTAGCCGCCCACGAAACTGCGCTGGAACGCGGCGTCCTGCCAGATGCTGTCGACCTCGCCCTGCGCACGCAGGAGCTGCGTGGTGGTCAGCACGAAACCGAGTCGGAGGAGCTTCGAAACGAATGGATGGCCCATGATCCTCATGAGTTCGGAAAGCGGATCGAGACGCGCATCTTGCAGGGCACACGCTTGCCACCCTTGACGCCAGGCTCGAACCTCCATTGCTTGACCGCGTCGATGGCGGGTTTGTCGAACGCCGGGTGCGTCGACTTCTCGGCGCGTGGGTCGGCGACCTTGCCCGTGGCATCGACGACGAAGATCACGGAGACGACGCCCTCGACCTTCTTGCCGCGCATCTCCTTCGGGAAGATCGGCTCGGCCTGATACGCGGCACGCGGTTTCTGATCGAGGTCGGCAAGGCTGAACGCCTGGTCCATCGTCGCGTCGAGCGCGCCGCCCTTGCCGGTCCCGCCGATGCGGCCACCGGAGGCGAAGCTCAAAGCGCTCGCGAAGTCGCCGGCGCCGCCACCCTGGCCGAGCAGGGCATCGCCGATCGCCGAGAGACTCGCGGCGTCGAGCGCCGGCGTCGCGTCGGCGGCAGGCTGCTCGAGGTTGCGGATCACCTCTGCGGCGTCGGGCACGTCCTCGGGCTTCGTCTCGACCTCGGGTGGATCTTCGGGCGGCGGCTCCTCCTTCTTCGTGTCGTCCGCGACCTCGTCGAGCAGCTCGACCTCCTGCGCGTTCGCGTGGCTCGCCGCCGCTTCGGGCAGCAGCAAGCCGCCGAACAGCAGGAACGCGGCGTGCAACACGACCGCGCACAGGATGCCGAGGAAGGTCCTGCTCATGATCACTTCTTGTCGGTGTTGATGCCGACCTTGACGATGCCGATCTTGCGCACCTCGTCGAGCACCGCGACGAGGTTCTTCCAATCCGCGTTGGCGTCACCGTTGACGATGACCTTGGGATCCTTCGACGTGGCCTTGAACGTCTGCAGCTTCAACGGCAGCTGGGCCATCGCGATCTTCTCCTTGTTGTAGAAGACCTCGCCCTTGCCGTTGACGCTCAGCGTGACTGCCTTGTCGAGCTCCTTCTGGTCGCCGAGAGACGTGGCGCTCGCAGCGGCGGGCAGCGCCACCTGCACGCCCTGGTTCTTGCTCATCGAGAGCGACACCATGATGAAGGTCGCGAGAAGGAAGAAGATGATGTCGATCAGCGGAATGATCTCGATGCGCGCCCGCTTGATTCCCGCCCTGGCTGTGCCGTGCATGTTGTGTCCTCGTCAGACCCCCGCGACCGCGGCCTCGAACCCGTTGTCCGTGCCATTACTCGTTCCCGTGCCCGTGCCCGTGCCAATGCGGTTCGACGCCGGTGGCGCCGACCCCCGCGCTTGCATGAGCAACTCGAGCTGCGTGCCCGCGGACTCGATCTCGTGGCTCGCTTCGTCGAGCTTGCTGTTCAGGAAGTTGAACGGCAGCAGTGCCGTGATCGCGATGCCGAGGCCGAATGCCGTCGCGATGAGCGCTTCGGCGATGCCGCCCGTGATCGCGCCCGGAGCGCTGAGCTCGCCGCCGATCAGCGAGAACGAGCCCATCATGCCCGTCACGGTGCCGAGTAGTCCGAGCAGCGGGGCGAGAGTGATGACCGTGTCGAGGATCGGAAGGCCGCGCTTCCAGCGCTTGAGCTCCTGCGCCTGCGCGTAGAGCAGGGCGCTCGGCAGCGACTGTTCGCGGTGCGAGAGCGCGTACCCGAGCGCGCGCACGACGTAGAACTTGGCCTCCTTGCCGATGCGGATCGCGTTGTCGAGCCGGCCGCGTTGGACCTCGGCGAACAGCTGATCGAGCGCCTTGCGGTTGCGCTTCCTGCGCTCGTTGGCGAGGAAGAGCAGCCGCTCGAGCACGCAGCCGAGCGCCAGCACCGAAGCGACCAGCAAGGGCCACATGATGGGGCCGCCCTTCTCGAAGATGTGGATCAGGTTGGTCCGCTGGATCAGCGCCTTCAGCGCGCCGCCGCGCGACGGATCGAGCGGCATCGTGCCGGCCCCGCTCTGCACGAGCGACGAGAGGCCCTGCTGGATCTCGCCTTCGAGCGGGCGGATCAACGGCCGCGTCGATCCGGCCTGCGGCACCACGAGCCCAGCAGCGCCGGAGTCGGCGCGGAACAACGCCACGGGGCCGATCACCGCGAACTGGCCGTTGTGCACGTTGCCCTGCAGGTCGACGCCGATGCCCGGGAAGCGAAGGCCGCCGATGAGCTCGAACGCGCGCTTGATCGAGACGGAGACCAGATCGAGCTGGCGCGTGAACTTCTCCTCGCGCGACAGCGCGTTGTTCTCGACGGCTTCTTTGGCCAGGTCGATCGCCGTTCCGCAGTATTGCAGCTCGCTGATGTTGACCTTCGATTCGAGCTCGCGCGCATACTGGTCGAGCAGCGTGCTCGTGTAGGCGAGCTCGTCGTCGCGCGCCTTGGTCTCGGCCTTGAGGTTCGCGGCCTCGAGGTTGCCCTCGTCGACGAGGCGCGCAACGCGATCGTGTTCGCGCCGCAACCAGGTCAACTTCTCCTCGACCGCGGTCAGATCCTGCGCGAGCGGCAGCTTGTCGCTCTCGATCTGCGCGCGCAGCGCGCTGAGCTCCTCGATGCTCTTGCCGAGCTGCTGCTGCGCGGTGCTCGACAGCTGGGCCACCGTGTCGCCGGTGGTTGGTTGTTGTGCCTGGCCTGACTCTTGGGCCAGACCGCACGCGGCGAGGCAGACGACGGAGAGGACGGTGTGAAGGACGCTCATTGGATTACGACGGGAAGCGGCACGAACGCCGGTGTGTGCTTGCCCTGCAGGATCTCGAGGGCCATGACGAGGTCGCGCGAAACGGCGGCCGAGGGTTCCCACTTCCAACCCCCGGCGCTGGGACGGCCGATGCCGGCATCGCCATCGGCGTTCACGTAGTAGGCCTGACCGAGCCCGATGTAGAGGGCCTGCACTTCCGAGCGCTTGCCACCCGGGAGCGTGCGGACCTCGTAGGTGAGCGTGATGTCGCTGTTCTGCTTGTTGACCTCGCTCAGGATGCCGAGCACGTTCTGGAAGCGCTCCGCGGCGGAAACGCGCGTGTTGGCCGGGTCGGCAGGAATGCGGTGGAACAGCGGCTGCACCTTGGCCTGGACCGGCTCGGGCAGGGCCGCGTGCAGGCGGCGGATCTCGCCTTCCATGCTTGTCACCCGCTCCACGAGCTGCGCATTCATCGCCTTGTGCACTTCGTTCACCGCGTGCAGCTCGTCGCGCTTCTGCTGTGCTTTTTCGGCGCTCGACTTGGCGTCGGCGATCTTCTGCTCGAGCGTCGCGATCTCCTTCCTCACGAGCTCGATCCTGCTCGTGAGGATCTCCTTGCTCTGCTGCCAGTCCTTGCGTTCCTTCGCGATGATCTGCTGCGTCTCGATCCACTTGCTCATCGCGAGGCGCATCTCGTCGAGCGACGGCGCATTCGCGGCGGCAGGCACGTTCGCGGCGGCGACAGTTTTCGGGGCACTCGCCTCGCCGGTCTGCGCAGCAAGGCTGCCTTCCGAGAGCAGACACGCTGCCCAGAAGAGACACGCGGCCGGAAGCAATGCGGCTCGGCGTTGCAGACAGCCCGAGTGCTTGCGGGTGCGCCGGCCCGAGCAACGGTGGTCCGAGGCGAGGAGTCCAGAGTTCATGTCGTGCATGGCAGGGGAACTCCAGACACCCTAGGCTGGCCCATCAACCGAGTGCGAAGCGTCCGTGAAGGATTCGCGAAGCCAGAAGACGTGCGGCGACGGTCGACGGGCGCTAGACAGGGCTCCCGCGATGAAGCGGCAGGACAAGGCAAAGCGCATCGAGCAGATCCTCGACGAGCATTTCGCCGATCCGCCGATCCCACTGGCGCACGAAGACCCGTTCACGCTGCTGATCTCGGTGCTGCTGTCGGCACAGTGCACCGACGTCCGCGTCAACCAGGTGACGCCGGTCCTGTTTGCTCGCGCGAGGACCCCTGCTTCGATGCAGCGCCTGCCCGCGGCGACGATCCGTTCGATCATCCGGCCATGCGGCCTGTCGCCGCAGAAGAGCAAGGCGATCCGCGCGCTGTCGCAGCTGCTCGTCGCCGAACACGGCGGTCAGGTGCCGCGCAACCTCGACGACCTCGAACGACTGCCCGGCGTCGGCCACAAGACCGCAAGCGTCGTGATGGCCCAGGCGTTCGGCGAGCCGGCCTTCCCCGTCGACACGCACATCCACCGGCTTGCCTGGCGCTGGGGTCTCAGCGCGGGCACGAACGTCGAACAGACCGAACGCGACCTCATGCGCACGTTCCCGCGCGAGAAGTGGAACAAGCTGCACCTGCAGCTGATCCACTTCGGCCGCAGCTTCTGCAAGGCGAGGCAACACGTGCCCGCGGCCTGCCCGATCTGCAGCTGGGCGATGAGCAGGACGCGCCGCATCGAGGAGGCGCACGGCCGCTGAACGGCAGTTGAGAGGTTCTCTGCAACCGGCGGCTGGTTCGGTGCACAGAGACTCCGGCGCGTGTGCGCCGCACAGGAGCCTCGAGTGGTACCATGTCGATCATGCCGAATCCCAGCATCACAACCGCAGAAGACCTGCTGTCGATCCGAGAGCCGGGATTCCGCCACGAGCTCGTGCGCGGGGAACTGCGACGCATGAGCCCTGCCGGACACTGGCACGGTGGAGTAGGCATGGTGCTGGCCGAACTCATCAGCCGGCACGTCCGTGAGCACCGGCTCGGCAGGGCCTACATGGCAGAGACCGGCTTCGTCCTTGCGCGCAACCCGGACACCGTACGCGCTCCCGACGTTGCGTTCGTTCGGCAGGAGCGACTACCGGGCGAGTTCTCGCCGGGCTACTTCCCAGGTCCACCCGACCTCGCCGTCGAGATCACCTCGCCCAACGACACATACAGCGAATTCCACGAGAAGGCCCTGAGCTGGCTCGAACACGGCACTCGTCTCGTGTGGGTCGTCGATCCCGTGG